>ERZ791927.11-NODE-11-length-231292-cov-16.286680_pt1 | contig 231292 bp, 180 predicted proteins | sample MGYA00510130_ERZ791927 | MGnify/ENA primary metagenome ERZ791927 (study PRJEB30046, sample SAMN00792055) | human gut metagenome | study: EMG produced TPA metagenomics assembly of the A metagenome-wide association study of gut microbiota in type 2...
GGACTTTTGATGTTCGCAGATTACTATGTCATAAAAAACTTACAAAATCTGCGTTAAACTTTAATCTGAAATCTTCTTAACAAAAATTGTTGCAAGAGGAGGCAGATCAAGAACAATTGAATGGTAGTTGTTCTGATAAGAAATATTCGATGCAACAATTTCATCAGAGCCAGTACCGTAACCACTACCCCAATACTTCTTATCATCAGTATTTAAGATAACCTTGTAAGTACCAGGTGTTGGTACGCCTAAACGGTAAGCGACATAAGGCACTGGAGTGAAGTTAGATACAGCCATAATGCAATCGTCATCATCACCAGATCTTAACATTGCAAAGATACTGTGTTCAGCATCATTCACGTCTAACCATCTAAATGCATCAGGATCGTAGTCTCTCTTCCATAAAGCAGGCTCTTTCTTATACATCTCGTTAAGATCTTGAACCAACTTCTGAACTCCCTGATGCTTAGGATACTTCAATAACCACCAATCTAACTGAGCATTATCATTCCACTCAGACCCCTGACCAAACTCAGAGCCCATGAAGTTTAACTTCTTGCCAGGATGTGCATACTGATAACCTAAATATGCTCTTAAGTTAGCAGCCTGTTGCCACTCATCTCCAGGCATCTTGTAAAGTAATGAGTGCTTACCGTGAGTTACTTCGTCATGAGAAATTGATAAGATGAAGTTCTCGTTGTAAGCATAAATCATAGAGAATGACATCTCACCATGGTGATACTTACGGAAGAAAGGATCTGTTTGCATATACTCTAATGAATCATGCATCCATCCCATATTCCACTTAAAGTTAAAGCCTAAACCACCGGTACTTGTTGGACGAGACACACCTGTAAATGCTGTTGACTCTTCAGCAATGGTTACAGCATTTGGATGTTTTCTGTTAACTTCTTCATTAAACCACTTTAAGAAGCTTACAGCCTCATAGTTGATATTACCTCCATCAACATTAGGGATCCATTCACCTTCTTTACGAGAGTAATCCCAATACAGCATTGAAGCTACTGCATCAACGCGTAAACCATCAATGTGGTATAAATCAAGCCAAATTAAAGCAGATGCAATTAAGAATCTACGAACGGTATCTCGACCAAAATCATAGATTAGAGAATTCCAATCTGGATGCCATCCGCGTCTTGGATCTTCGTACTCGTATACACAAGTACCATCGAACTTAGCTAAGCCAAAGGCATCGGTTGGGAAGTGAGCAGGAACCCAATCTAAGATGATACCAATTCCATTTTGGTGGAATGTATCAACAAAGAATTTAAAATCATCGATTGTTCCAAATCTTGAGGTAGGAGCAAACAGACCTGTAGGCTGATAGCCCCATGAACCTGAGAACGGATGCTCCATAATTGGCATCAGCTCAATATGGGTGTACCCCATATTCTTAACATAATCTAACAGATCTACAGCTAACTCACGATAAGTTAAAGGCTGACCATTCTCACTCTTCTTCCAAGAACCCATGTGCAGTTCGTAGATTGACATAGGTCTTTCTAACTTGTTGCCAAGCTGTGACTTCTGCCATTCTGCATCATGCCAAGTATAGGTTCTATGATCTGAAATAATTGAAGCAAATGAAGGATACTGCTCGTGATAGAAACCTACAGGATCAGCTTTATGAGGAAGACGATTGCCAAATGGATCTTTAATCTCATACTTGTAACGAAGTCCTGCACCTAAACCAGGCACAAACAGAACCCAGTGACCTAATAAGCTCTTAGCCATAGGCAAACGGCGCCCATCCCAGAAGTTAAAGTCACCAATTACACTTACTGCAGTTGCTGAAGGAGCATATACGGCAAACTTAGTACCCTTTACTTTTACTCCATCCACATCAACTTCAATTAGCTGAGCACCTAAAGTCTTATAAACATTTGCAGGCTCTTCATTCATGGTGCTAAGCCCAAAGAATGCTTCGTCTCTAAACTGATAAGGATCGATAACTTCAACTACTGCATCTTGGTAGGTTACCTTGAATAAATAGTGGAAAGGCTTATCAACATTTACCTTCTCTTCAAAAAGTCCATCTGGATGAACTAAAGTCAAATCACAGATGTGTTTTGTTCCATCGATAGAACGAACCTCAACACTTTTTGCACTAGGAAGCCATGCTCTTAACAAAAAGCCACTTTCACCATCAACCTTTTGTAAACCTAATGTTTCAAAAGGCTTACCAATTCTTGCATTATTAAAATCATCGATCAGCATAAAGCCGTCCTCCTAGTTTATTCTCTAGCCAGGGTCATTGACTTGGTCATATCAATTACGTGCTGATTTGCAAATATATCCTCAAGATCAGCTGTCAACTTACGACGCCAATTTGGATATTCAGTATATGTTCCAGGAACATTTACTGGCTTATCTACACCAATCCAGTCCTCAATCTGAGAGCTGAACAATGAGCAAGAACCAGTACACATATGGATCTGTATGGCTGTAGCTAGTTCTTCATTCATTACAGATTCTTTTGCATTTCGTGTATAAGAATCAGAAATTGAACCTAAACCATGCAAGCTATCTAAAATTCTCTGTTTAGAATCTTCTCTTGCAGCTCTTAAATCGTCAGCTTCTTTTTGAGTGTAAAGACCGAGCTTAATACCCAAATCTAAATCGAAGCAACCCCACCAACCTACTAATGTTGGCATATCATGGGTTGTCAGTGCAGACATTGCCTGACTTATATAATCACGAGGAGCGATATAACCCCCATCCTGAGCCTTTTCATCGAAGAAGATCTTATACGAGAAAGCACCTACCTTACGTAGCGCCTTAGTCAGCTCTACAGGAATAGTTCCAAGATCCTCTGTAATCACCAAACACTTGTTACGGTGAGACTCTAAAGCAATGATACCTAAAAGATCATGCATATCATAGTGAACATATGCACCAGTTGAAGCTGGCTCACAAGTTTTTGTAATCCAAAGTCTGAATAAACCTGCTGCATGGTCGATACGAATAGCTCCACAAGACTGCATATTAGCTTTGTACATGGCAATCATAGGCTTGTATGCACATGCTTTAAGTGCACTTGGAGCCATCGGAGCTAAGCCCCAGTTCTGACCTAGAGGGCCTAGTGGGTCAGGAGGTGCACCAATTGAACCTTTAGTTCTGAATACATTATCAACATCGGCCCAAACGTCACAGCTCTGCTTTGCAACACCAACTGCTAAATCTCTATAGGTACCAATTAACATACCGTCGTTTTTAGCTGTGTTATATGCATCAGCTAACTGCTCATAAGCTAAGAATTGTAAGTAGCAGTAGAACATTACATCCTGCTGATGCTCTTTTCTCCAGGATTCAACAAAGGTTGAATGGATATCCTGGTACTCTTTAGGGAACTTCTCCCATGAATAAGCATCTACTCCCTGATGGTAGAAGTATTGTTGCATTGCATCGTAGGTTGCAAAGTTAATTAGATTCTCACCGCCTCTCTCAACAAATTCATTGAACTTGTTACCACGAGAAGATCTCTTATCATCAACTTTCACATTGTCGAAGATCATACGTAATACCTGAAGCTTTGCCTCAATTACGCCTCGATAGTCAACGTATTCTTTATCTCTTAGAACACGAAGTTTCTGTTGAAACTTCTCTGAATTAATTAGATCAAGAGCTTCCTTGCAGTGAGCTAATTCAGGAACAGAATTTACTGAAATATAAACAATGTTTACCCAGTTTCGTGAAGATGGTGAATATGGGCTTATGGAAGATTCATCAGGTATTGCAGGGTAGCCTGCGTGCATAGGGTTTAAACCTACAAACTGACCACCACACTTGTGAACACCTAGTAACAACTGTTTTAAATCAGCAAAATCACCAATACCCCAGTTGTTTCTTGAACGAACTGAATATAGCTGTGAGCTTACACCCCAAACTTTCTTGCCATTTAAAATTGACTCAGGAGTGTACATTTTTACAGGTGTGATAATTAAAGACATTGGAATTGACTTTAAGGTCTTTCCATTAGCCTTTACTACTACAGAACACTCATGATAACCATATGGCAAATCAGAGATTAAAGAATATCTGCGAATATCATATACAGTACCAGCAACATTCTTGAAATCTGCAATTTCAACTTGCTCTAGAGGTAGCTCTCTTTCGATTACACGTCCATCTTCAAGCTTTAATGAAACAGATAAAGTAACGTTCTCATCTTCACCAAAAGATTCTGGGGTTCTAATGTAAAACTGCTTTAAATCCTCATCATTGATAACTTGAACAGGATCAAGAACATTCTTAAAAGGTTCTAATTCTTCTTTATCTAAGATTAACTGAAGAGCTTTTTCATCTTCTACAGGGTAGCCTAAAATTTCTAGAACATTTTTTCTGCTCTCATCTGAAATTTTTACAAGCTTATTTGTTGCATCGAGGTACTCTCGAGCAATACCTTTTTTGTCTGCTAATAATTGAATGTCTATCATGAGTATACCGTGTTATTAAAAAAAAACTTTCTTGATCATGCAAAGCACTCTCAAGGAAAGAAATAACTTACAAATGTGATTATAGTCATTAATAATACTCAATACCCTTGATGCATGCTAAAAAATTGAGATTTTGAGCCGTTTTTTTGTTAAAAAATTTGAGCGAGTCTAAATTTTGAAAAAGAATATGCATTAGTTTCAATTTGTGCATTGACGATATAAAAAGTGTAAAAAATTTTGAAAAGGGTCGAAAACGGCTCATCAATGCAAGTTCAAGATATGCCCCAAAATACAAAATTATATGATTATCGATAATAAAAAATGAAACAATACGAAATTTTTTTTCATTTTTATGTAAACGTTTAAAGTAACTTTTTATTCTTTATAATCAATCTGTTATTTTTAACTAATATATTAAATAGATTAAATAATCAATTTTTTAACATTAAAATAATAAAAAATGTGTTTAAAAATCACAATCAATCGACTAAACTAATTGCGCTTTTTAGTTAAAGCTACTTTTATAAAAGTGATCGGTTATAGTGCTCAATCTTGACAAAACCGAGAATTAGAGTATCTTTTAACTGTTTTAATTTTTGTCAATTGTTAACTACGGGTAACATTTAATATGACTATTAAAGTTGGTATTAACGGCTTTGGCCGTATCGGTCGTTTCGTATTCCGTGCTTCAATCTATCGTCCAGAGTTAGGCATTCAGGTTGTTGGTATTAATGATTTATTACCACCAGATTACATGGCTTACATGTTAAAGTACGATACAATGCACGGCCAGTTCCAGGGCAAAGTAGAAGTTAAAGATGGTCACCTGGTTGTAAACGGCAACACCATCCGCGTAACTGCTGAGCGTGATCCTGCAAACTTAAAGTGGGGTGACATCGGTGTTGATTACGTTGTTGAGTCAACTGGTTTCTTCTTAACAGACGAGTTAGCACGTAAGCACATCCAGGCTGGTGCACGTCGCGTTGTTATGTCAGCTCCTTCAAAGGATTCAACCCCAATGTTTGTAATGGGCGTTAACAACGACACTTATGCTGGTCAGGATATCGTTTCAAACGCATCATGCACAACAAACTGCTTAGCACCTTTAGCTAAGGTTATCAACGATGAGTTCGGTTTAGAGCAGGGCTTAATGACTACTGTTCACTCAACAACTGCTACTCAGCGTACTGTTGACGGTCCTTCAATGAAGGATTGGCGTGGTGGCCGTGGTGCTGCTGGCAACATCATTCCTTCATCAACTGGTGCTGCAAAGGCAGTTGGTAAGGTTATTCCTTCATTAAACGGTAAGTTAACTGGTATGTCAATCCGTGTTCCAACACTAGACGTTTCAGTTGTTGACTTAACCTGTACCTTAAAGAAGGGTGCTACATATGCTGATATCTGTGCTGCTATCAAGAATGCAGTTGCAGGTCCTATGAAGGGCATTATGGATTACACCGACGAAGCTGTTGTATCTTCAGACTTCTTAGGCAACACCCACACTTCAATCTTTGATGAGAAGGCAGGTATTGCTTTAACTGATAAGTTCGTTAAGTTAGTATCATGGTACGATAACGAAATCGGTTACTCAAACAAGGTTCTTGAGTTAATCAAGTCAATGGAAGAGTCAGGCAAATAATTTTTGCTAGATAATTTCTAAGAAATGCCCCTTATTTGGGGCATTTTTGTTTTTTAACGCAAAGAAAATTAATGCGCCTATTAGCGCATTAGTTATAATGTTATCTACTCGAAATCATCCTGTTTTAAAGGAGTCTTTTCTTTTAGATCGAATTTAGCTTTCTTGCCTAAGACCTCATTTAACAAGTATGGTTCTAAACCTAAAGCTGGTCTTACAGAACGAACATGCTCTTTTGATAGGATCTCCCCTTTCTTAAGATCTTGTACAAGATAAATTGAACGTCTTCCTGCTCTCATTGGATATTCATCTTCCTGTAGATGTATTCCTTTAGCTCCTAAAGATTTAGCAACCATCTTACAGTCTTTTACAAGCTTTATAAGATCATTCATCTCCATTGAAAAAGCGCTGTCGACACCACCATTTTTCTTATCGTCTGTGAAGTGCTTTTCAATCATATCAGCACCTAGAGCCGTAGCTGCTATATCTAGCTCATCGCCTATCGCATGGTTAGATAAACCACTTCTGCATTGATATCTCTCTTTTAAATATGGGATTGAGTTTAAATTGAACTTTTCAGGATCAGCAGGATATCTACTCTCACAGTGAAGCAATGTAAGATCTTCAATACCACTTTTTCTAACTACATCAACTGCTCTGTCAATTTCTTCTAAGGTAGCAAGACCTGTTGACATCACCATAGGTTTACCTTTAGAAGCACAATAATTAATTAGTCCTATATCGTTTAATTCATATGAAGCAATTTTGTAGACTGGACATCCAGCTTCTTCTAGGCAGTCAACATCTTCATATGAAAAAGGGGAGCTGAATAAAAAAATTCCATGAGCCTTTGCATGATTAAAAAGTGGTTTCATCCATTCGCGTGGAGTTTTAGCTTTTTTATAGAGTTCATAGTAGGTCTGTCCTCCCCATAAACCGCCTTCTAACTTAAACTCTGGCCTGTCTGAATCTAATGTAAGTGAATCCTCAGTATAAGTTTGAATTTTGACAGCATCAGCGCCACATTCGTGAGCTAATTCCATAAGTTCTATGGCTCTGTTTAATGAGCCATTATGGTTTCCAGACAGCTCAGCCACAATAACAGGCATTTTCTTATTCTTATACATATTTCACCTATAAAAAACTCCGATAACTTATTTTAGTTATCGGAGTTTAGTGTAATTTATTCAGTATTACTACTGCTATAAAGAGAATTTATGTATCTTGCTTACAAACTACATTGAGCGTAATGCAGCAATTCTCTTCTCTAATGGAGGGTGGGACATAAATAGCTCAGATACAGTTACTGGTCCATTGATGCACAAAGCCTGCATATAACTCTGATCTTTACGCTCTTTAGGCTGAATTCCTCGTTTTAATGCCACAAGAGCTCCTATCATACATTCCTTTCCATTAAGCATTGCAGAGCCAGCATCGGCCCTATACTCTCTGAATCTTGAGAACCACATTAAGATCATAGTTGCTAATAATCCAAAGACCATTTGCATTATTGAGTTAATTGTATAGAACATCATTGATGAACCAAAAGAAACATTACGATTATCTGAATTATTTCCCCTGGTTGCATTAACAATTGCAAAGGCTGCTACATAAGAAAAGAAATAAACAAAGGTATTTAGAACCCCCTGTAATAAAGCCATGGTTACCATATCACCATTTTTGATATGGGAAATTTCATGACCTAAAACACCGGTTACTTCTGATTGACTCATAGAATTTAATAAGCCTGTGGATACTGCAACTAATGCAGCATCTTTTGAAGCACCTGTTGCAAAGGCATTAGGATCAGGTGAATTATAGATACCAACCTCTGGCATAGCTAATCCATCTTTTTGAGTAAGCATTCTTACAGTACTTAATAAAAAAGCTTCCTGCTGATTTCTGGGGGTAGTAATTACCTGTACTCCATAAGCTCTTTTGCACATTGTTTTTGATAAGAACAGTGAAATTACCGAGCCTACACAGCCAAAGATTGCGCACATTACTAGTAAAGATGCATAGCTTTGAGTATCAATCTGAATACCAAAGATATTAAGCAGGATTGAACCTACGATGCTTACAAGCAGTAAAACAGCAATTTGCATTGCAATATAAAGAACTAATCTCATATTCTGTTTCCTCTATTCATTTAAGAGATTACAGTAGTTTTCTTATCTGTAACTTAGATATGAAAAGTTAATTTACATTAACAATAGTTGAATTTAACAAATCTCATTAAAGTGAATCTAAATCAATTGTTAGATCTTTTTTCACTGACTTTTCGTCACTCTCATCTGACTTTATATCAGAATTGATATCTACACCATTTAAGGTAATTTTATTAGCATTTAATTCAAGTACAGTTGAGTAGTTGCTGCCGTCTGATGATATTGCGCCTGTTTTTAAATAATCTTCAAGACCGACTTTGTACTGTGAATCTACCCACTCATCCACAAAATCTACAGGAGACTTAGCAAACAGTTTTAAGTAAACATTCTCTGGCTTTTTAGTTACTGAATTAAATGAGACTGAACTTTGACCTTGAAACTTGGTTTCTTTGCCATTGTGAATGAATGAGAAGTTATCTAAATTTACTTTTACAGGCTTTGATAAATTCAAGATTAAGCTTTGCATAGGATCATCTGCATGTTTAATGGTCTTAAGCAGATTCATGAGATTGATACTGTCTAAAGAGCTCTCATAACTTAACCTAGATAAATCATAGAAAGCAACCGTTTGACCTTCTCTAATTCTTGGGAAAGCAAAGTAGGCATCCATAGATCCTTTTGAACTTACTTTTTGGAAGTTCTTATCTTCATTATCAAATGACACATCAACCTTAAAGTTCTTTACAGATAAACTATCTCTTAAAGTTTTATCTTTAACATTGTCATCTGGTTTAAAACCGATTAAGTACAAAGTTGAGGCATCAGCTGATAATTCATCAAAAGAAACAGAAAAAGAATCAAAAGAAATTTTCTTTGAAGATAAATAAAACTTTGGTTTGGCTATCGTCTTTAAGTTCTGAAAAACAAATGTATAGGCCTCGCGACCTGAATAAATATCACGTCCTCGACAGTTGATGCCAGAGAACTTTAAGACAGTATCAATAGAACTTAAACTTCTACCTGAAACAGCAACAACGCTGTCACCGATACGGCAGCGACCATCTTCTAAATTTAAGTCAAAAGCAGAGGTTCTTAAGTTAGCATCTCCCTTTAACTGCCATGGATAGAAGTTAACTTCACCTGTCATATCAATTACAGGTAAACCAATTGATGAGAGTAATTCATCAATGTTACCGTCATAATTTTCCTTATGGAATCTAACTGTAAATGATGATACTGAGAAATTGATGTCAACCGCAAAGGTTGCTCTTAGTTCTCCTACAGGAGATTCAGGAACAGTAACTGATACTTTGCCCTTTTTAGAGAGCAAAGAACTTGATACGGGAGTGTAGACGATTCTGGCATAAGACTGTCTTGAATTTACTAGTCTTAAAGCATCATTGAACTTACTATCAAAGATATAACTTGCACAAAAAGCTAAAGCTAGCAGAACACTTAAAAGGAAAACTAAGATGAAAGCTAAGATCTTTACTGGCTTACGCATAACTATCTTTCATCCTGAAGTTTTGCAAGGATACTACCACTTTCTTTTAGAGCTTCTTCAGAGAAATCTCCAAAGTACTTTCTTACATTTAAGAATCTCTCGGTAAAGATATCAACATCAGCCTCTTTGATAACCTTTAACTGTTCTTGCAAGCTGTTTACAAAATTTTCAATTAACTCATAATTCTGTTTTGATGACATGATGATGTCAGCATATAGACGAGGATCTTGAGCAAAAAGACGACCTACCATCATCAGCTCCAAGCGATAGATAGGACTTGAAAGATCTTTTAATTTATCTAAATTTGGTGCAATTTCACTTAAAAAATTACCATAACCATAAGTACTAAAGTGGCGTAGTGCCTGAATAATACTCATAGCTCTATCATGTTCTTTAGCAGAACATCTGCAGATATTAGCGCCCCAAATACGTAACTGCTCAACTAAAAATTCTGATGCTTTTTCATCTCTTTCAGGAACTGTAACTACAACCTGTTTTACAAGACTCTTCACATCAGGACCGAACATAGGATGAAGACCTAATACAGGACCTTTGTGATATTTCATCATGGCTTCGACAATTGGTGCCTTCACTGAGGTGAAATCACATAAGATCTGATCTTCTCTTAACATTGGGGATAACTGTTTGATGATATCTATTGTGATATCAATTGGCACAGAAACAATTACAATCTTGGCATTTTTCAGGTATTCAGGAGCTTTATCCCAGCCACGATGACCAAATGAGAAGACTTTGTAACCTGATTTTTCAAAATAATCTGAAAAAATTCGGCCCATACCACCGTTACCGCCGACGATAACAACATCCCCATCTGTCTTTAAGCAACGTGGATAATTAAAGTCTGTATTTGAGCACAATTTATATGACTCTCTTAAAACTCTTTTCATAATGTCAGATAAGAGTCCTTTTGGAAGGTCATATTCTCTTGCTAACTTTTCACAGTTATCAATTACAAAAGCTTCTCTTTCATGTGAGTATGCACTTACACCAAGAGCTTTTTTGCAGGAAGCCGCCTTTATAACCAAATCCTGACGACGTTTTAAAAGACTAATTATCTCTTTATCTATAGCATCAATTTTCGATCTTACGTTTTCTAAATCAACAGCACTCATTAGTCATCAATCTCATCTAAATAGCTCTCAACATCTTTATCCTCTTTGTTTTCCATAGAGGCATTTGGATTGACCTTACCCTCTTGATACATCAGATAGACCTGTCGCAACTGAGCATAAGGATCAACAGCCTTGTCGATTGCCTCCTCTTGAGGAATTAAAGAAGCTCTTACATCAATACCGTTAATTACGGTACATGCAATTGCGGTCCAAGGAGTTATAAAATAATAAGGCCAATTATCTACAGCTGAAGCGTGAATACTTCTTTCTGTTGTAGGTCCATAAGCAGGAACCATGATATAGGCGCCCTGATCAACACCTGCTTTACCCATAACTGTATTCATACTCATAGATTTCTGTTCTAATCCCATGTGCTTTGCTACATCTATAAAACCTAACAAGCCTACAGTTGAGTTAATGGTAAAACGCCCTAGTGAAACACCTGAGTTTATGGGATCTCCTACTAAAACATTGTTAACAGTGTTGTTAAGCTCTGAAAGATTAGAAAAGAAATTATGCACTGATGATTTTGCTAAATTAGGCAATTTTGAATAGCCGTGTGCGACAGGTCTTAACAGATATCTATCTAAAACTACGTAATTTAATTTCCAGAACGCATTTTTGTTGATGTATTCAATAGAGTCAATTGAATTTCCAGGTAATATAGATAAGCCATAGCTGTAATCAGCATGGCTTGCCTTCACAGATATCTGATGTGGAGCCATTGGGCTGTAATTTGAATGAGATGCGTTAGCTTCTGAAAAAAGAGCAAAAGAAACTAGTGCAGTGCATAGAATTTTTTTAATCATATAGACCTCACATACATACCTACATTTTACAACATGAAAGCCCTTTTTTCCGTTGTTAACTCATAGATGTTTCAAGATAATTTCACAAATGCGCCAAAGATCTGCATATCTAGATTAGTATTTTGTTATGATATACGTGTATACGTATATCTAAATAATCAGTAAGCTTCCATGGATACTATAGACGTTGATTTAAAGACTTCTGTCGATAAGTCCAATACAGATCTAAATAAGACAGAGTCAGAAACACAATCTGGAACAGCAAAAGCCCAGATAAATGCTAATGCCACTGCTAAATATATAAGTGTGATTTCAAAACACAAAGGTCTTTTAGCAGAGTCTCAGGCAAGGACATTTAATCAATTAAATTCAAGCCTAAACTCCTTTGTTAAGGATAGCTCATCTATTGCAAAAGAATCCTATAACAAGGATTCTGCCATGATGGGGCATTACAGAAAACTTACTGTACAAGTAATCAACAGAGATCCTAATCTGCAAGAGAAAGTTGCGTCAGATTTATCCTCTCAAAAAGAGATGGTACGCTCCCGTGATGCAGCTTCGGTTTTAGAATCTGATTTAAAGAATCTGCCTAAAGTTCTATCAGAAGGTACTGTAGCAGGTCAAAATCTTGGAAAATTTATCTGTCAGAGTGTTGTAAACCTTACTGATTACGAAAATATGGGGGCCGGTTTACAAAGAGATTTGGCAATAAGACAGGTATTTGCACCAACTGAAGAACTGTCATTACGCTCAAAACAGGCTACTGCAGAAGTGCTTGCTGCCTCTATTGCATATGTAAAGAGCAATCAGCCCGAAGTATTAATTACACTAAAACCAGAACAGCAGGAAATTGTAAAACCAAAACCTGGTTCTACAACTCCTCAGATCATGACCCGTTATCTGCGTCAAGCTCTAGATGAGTTTCCTGATGATTCAACTTATCTTGATATCTTCAAACAAAACAAGAAAGTAGATGAGGCAGAGGACAACTTTAAAGATGATGTTTCAAAAGAAACCGCTAAGAGAATTCATGATCTGATTGCCAAAGCTGCCCTTACAGCAAGAAAGAGTAACCTTTTAAGCTCAAAAGAAGAAATTTCTCTTGAAAAGACTGTAAGTACAAAAGCAGATTCTCCATCTGCAGCTGCTAATACTGCTGATGAAAAGTCTGTTGAAGCATCAAAACTCTCACTTTCAGAGCTTTCTGCCCGTGCAGCTAAACTGCAGCAGCAGTTTAGAGAAGAGAGAATGAGACTAGCAAGTGAAGGCAAGTTACCAGATCCTGCTGTAAAACCAAATTACACCTCAGATGACTCTGCTTCAAACCTTGAGCTTACAAATCAAAGAATAGCTCAGGTAGATAGAGCTATTGATGAGAGAATTGCTAATAACAGTAATTTACAGGATCAACATGCTAAATCAAAAGAAAAGGCAGAACCTGTTCTTTCAGCTGAAGAAATCAAAAAGTTAGCTATAGATGCTGTAAAAGAAGCACTACAGGAAACTGTAAAATCTCAAATTGAAGCTAATCAGAATGCTGCAAAATTAGCAGCAACAGAAGCTGTAAATGCTTTAAAAGAGAGTGTCTTATCTAAATTTGAAGCTAATCAGAATACAACTAAAGAAGTTGCAGCTCAGGCTGTAAAAGAAGCTTTAGAGCAAAGCACTAAAGCTCAGCTTGAGGCAAGCCAAAACTCTGCAAAACAAGCCGTAGCTGAAGCTGTTAACTCCTTAAAAGAAAGTGTCTTCTCAAAATTAGAAGCAACACAGAACTCAACTAAAGAAATAGCAGCTCAGGCAGTAAGAGAAGCTTTAGAACAAAGTTCTAAAGCTCAGCTTGAGGTAAGTCAGAATTCTGCTCGTGATGCTGCAACCGAAGCTGTTAATGCCTTAAAAGAAAGTGTCTTATCAAAGCTTACTGATAATGAGAACAACTCAAAGAGTGTAGCTGAACAAGCTGTAAAAGAAGCTTTAGCAAAATTTGAAGAAAGTCAAAGTCAGGCTAAAGATGCTACCACTCAGGCAGTAAAAGATCTTAAAGAAAGTGTAAAAGCTCAATTAGAAAAAACTCAGACTAGTGCAAAAGAAGCAGCCACATTAGCTGCTAAAACTGTCTTAGAAGAGAATGCTAAGACTCAAAATGAGAATGCTCAAAGTTCAGCTAAAGAAGCTGTAAAACAAGCATTAAAAGAAGCTCTTGAAGGCAGTCCTCTTGCTAAGAATGACTTAAGGCAGAATGCTTATGAAAAGCATCAGACCTTTAATATGTCATTTAGAGGTTCAGCTGTTGCTGATTTCGGTTCATACAACATGGGACCTACTCTATCAGTAAAGATCCCTGACGGTGTTGCTGACTATGCAAATGGTTCAAATGAAGTAAATGCAAAGAGCGATCTTAATTCTGTAAATACAGAACAGAAAGCTGAAGCTTTAAAAGAAGAGTTCTTAAAATCTCAGGCACAAGATGTTCGTGAAGAAACAGCAAAAGATGATGCAACTTCTTTTGAAAACACAAAGGTAACTGATGGCATTAAAACAGTTGGAAAAGCAGACAGTACAAATACTGTTTCAAAGTCAGTAACCACAGAGCAAAAAGCTTTCGAGTTCAGTACTACAAACGATGATGTCATCAACGCTGACACTGAAGATGAAACTTATGATGTTGCAGTTGATGAAAAGAATGTTTTAAGCAACGAAGATGATGTTAAATCTGATGAGGTACTTACTGACAAAAATAGCCTTAAGGACAAGGCATCAAATCTAAAAGAGCCTGTAGCAAGCACTGAAATTGATGAGCTTGTAACTGATGATAACAATGTAGTAGCTAAAGACAATGAAAAATTAGCATCTGACACAAAGGCATCTGTAAATACAGATAAAGACAGTGATGATATTCTAAAGCTAAATCAGATTTCTAACACACAGAACGGCAGTGTTGCATCTACTGAGGTTACAGAAGAAACTTCAGAACAACCTGTTACAGAAAACAATTCAGGAGATAAACTAAGTAATGTTCTTGTTTCTCCTGTTGTAGCTAATGACAGTACTATTACTGATGACAGCCCAATAGAGATTGAAACTACTTTTACAATTCCAAAGGATAATGTTGCGTCTGACAGTTCTAAAGTAATCACACCAGAAGAAAAAGCACTTGCTAATAGCGCTTTAGAACAGGCTAAAGCACAGAGTGAAACTGTTTTAAATAAGCCAACACCTGATAATTCTGTTCTTCATGATGAAGATGATATATTCAAATCAAATGATGAAAAATTAGAAAACTCAGACTTGCAAAGTGCGGTTAAAAACAGGCCTTCTGTTCTAGCAGGTTTAAGTGCAAAAGAAGGTTCAGATGTTGAGTCCTTGCCTGATGATACCCTAAGTGTAACTAATGGCACTAAGAACAATTTACAAGGTGCTGATAGTTCTTCTAAGAATAAGTCAGTTGAAAGCAAAATCTTAGCTTCTACTGTACCTTCAATGGAATTAGAAGATCAGGTTGTGCCTTCAGATGTAAAGCAGGACTTAAATATAGAAAAGAAACTTACAGATAGTGCAAAAGAAAACTCTGATGAGTCAACACTCACTATCACTAAGATCCCTGAGAAGACCCCTGGGGCTGCTGCGATTACTCAAGGACAAAGTGAACCTATTCCTGAAAAGAGCGTGGTAGACAATGTCGCTGATGTGAAAGAAAAAACAGGCTTTTTCTCAAAAATTGCTTCAATTTTTGGTAAAAAAACAGTTGAATCACCTAAAAATGTAGCAGAAAGCGTAACCACGCCTGTAGCTACTGCTCCAAATTTAATGACGCTTATGTCTAAAGGATCTCCTTTAGACAGTCTCATGTACAGCTTAAAGGTACAGGCAAACAATACCGCTCTGCCTGATGCTCTAAGAGAAGAAGCTAAGAATTATTTAGACAAGTTGGAAAATCCTATCGATGACTTACCTTCTGTAGCAAACTGGTTGAACTTTACCTCAGGACCTATGTCCCCTACTTCACCACAGGCTTTAGCGCTTCATCAATGGGCTTTCATGCTTTTATCGATTAGATTTGCTCAATTAGGTAAATCCGTAGATAAGTTCTTAAAGAAAGATGTTGACCTCATGGAAGACAGATTTGATGAGACCTTAGACGAGATGAAAGCAAGCATTGATGCTAAAGGTAAGAACAACATTCCATCTTTATTAGATGAAACCTTAGATCAGATTGTAAGGTATCAAAATCCAAACAAAGAAAATCTGCCATTATTATTCCAGTATATACCGTTACCTCCAACTTATGATGGAGGTCGAGAAGGTGGCTTTAACGCTCGCCCTGTAATCGAAGAGGATGGTAAAAAGTCCTGGCATTTAAACTTTGTCTTCGATCTTGAAAATTTAGGTCCAATTGAAATCAAGGCTGAAGCTAAATTACCAGAGCTAAAAATCTCAGTTGTAGCAAGTACCTTTAATGGTCTGCAAAAAGTCCAAGAAGCTCTGCCAACTCTAAAAGAGAAGTTACAGGATCTTGGAATTACCACCCGTAATGCAACTGCTCGTATGGGTAAAGTTCATATTAGAGAGAAGAATGATCGTCCTGTAGTTGAGGTAAGAACTAAAAAAGACGGTTCAACTTTCTCTGTAGATATCTAGGTGAACTATGCAAAATACCGATGATAAAAATATAAATAACGAAAAAGCTACTAATGAAGAAGCATTAGATGCTACTGTTGTCGACAGTGAAAGTGGCAAAGAACTAAAGACTGAAACTCAAAATGGAGACGATAAAGATAACATCTCTATCAATGCGACCGATGAAGATCTGTCTTTTAAAGCCAGCTATGAGAAGGCTTCAGCTGCTGTTGCCATTTCTTATAACGAAGAGAAAAAGTCTCCTTTTGTAAGCGCTCTAGGCTATGAATCCAGAGCTCAAGCCATTATTGATATGGCAAAAGAACTAGGTGTTTATATTCACAAAGATCCTGTTTTATTAAATGAGCTTAAAGCTTTAAAGGAAGGTGAACAGGTTCCAGAGCAACTGTTCCAAATTATCGCCGAAATTTTAGCTTTCAGCTATCTTCTGCAGGGCAAAACACCAGAGAGCTACGTTAGAGCTGATGGAACCAAAGCTATCAATACTAAAGCCTAATTTAGTTATCTAAAGTAGAAAAGACAATTTCAACTACTTAAAAAGAAGGCTGGTACTTATGTATCAGCATTCTTTTGGGTTAACCAAAAACAGACTGTTTATAAGTTAATCATTTGAAACATATGGTACTGGTACAGGCTCTGGATCTGCAACAATAGTACAGTTCTGATCAACGTACATTACTTTATCTACTCTTACAGGTAGTAAGTTCAAGCCTGGCAACATACAGGTATCAGCTACGATGTTGCCTGATTTATTGAAGTTTACAAACTTAATACCTTCAGGTTTCTTTAACTCAAGTGAGTTGACGCCACGCTCTTGTAAAAATCTGCCATAAACTCTCATAGCACCAGATGAACCGAACAGACCTGTTGATTTGTTGTTATCAAAGCCTACCCAAGTTGCAACCACTAGATCTGAATCAATACCTACAGACCAGGTATCTCTGCTGTCATTAGTAGTACCGGTCTTGGTTGCAATGTTGACATTAGGGAATAATCTACCAATTCTTCGTCCTGTACCTATCTTAGTAGCTTCAGTCATCACATACATGGTTAGATATGAGTCTCTAGGATCAAGTGTTGGCTTTACTTTGGAATTGGCACGCTCATATACAATCTTGCCATCTTTTACCACAGTGCGCAGTGTAGTTAAGTCTTTATAACTACCGTCTGTTGCTAAACTTGTATAAATCTGAGTTACCTCAAATGGGGTTAACTCAATGGTTCCTAACAGCATTGATGGATAGAATGGAATTCTGCTCTTCTCAATGCCAACGTTCATCAATGTATCTCTTACATGGTTTAAACCTACTCTCATACCAATCTTAACTGTAGGTACATTCATAGAACGGGCCATAGCTACATAAGTAGGAATTCTGCCGTGGTACTTCTTGTCATCATTGTGAGGTTGCCATAATTTACCGTCAGCTAATTTTACGGTAATAGGAGCATCATTAACCATAGTGCCAGTATGAATACCATTATGGAAAGCGGTTAAGTACACAAAAGGCTTAATAATAGAACCTACCTGACGCTTACCTTCCATCACACGGTTAAAGCCAGCATACTGTGGTGTTCTACTGCCAACCACTGCTGAGACTTCAGCTGTACGCCATGAACTTACCACCATTGCTGCTTCCATACCACGAAGACCTGTTTCTTTTTCAATGGCGTTTAACTCATTTTGGACAGCATCTTCAGCTGACTGCTGAGCCTGAGGATCAAGACTTGTAAAGATCTTGATACCGTTACCTGATAGGAAATCAGGACCGAACTTTGAAGAAATCTCTTTCTTTAACACGCCCATAAAAGCTGGTGTCTTAGAATAGTTCATTGAACCACGCTTAATTACACCTAAAGGTCGGGCTGAATACTGTTCAAACTCGGTATCGTTGATGATACCTCTATTTCTTAAAACAGCTAGTACGGTATTACGTCTTTCTAAGGCCTGATCAGGATGTCTCCATGGGTCATAATAAGAAGGGCCTTTAATAATACCTACAAGTAAAGCCATCTGATCCTGAGTTAACTCAGAGATTGGTACTCCAAAATAAAAATATGAAGCAAGACCAAAACCATAGATACCCGCAGGTCCATTTTGACCTAAGTAAATTTCGTTCATATAAGCTTCTAAGATCTGATCTTTAGTATATCTATGGTTCATGATAAGAGCCATGATGATCTCTTTGAACTTACGGGTATAACTCTTTTGAGAATTTAGAAAATAGTTTTTAACTAGCTGCTGAGTAATTGTAGAACCGCCTTCAACAACAGAGTGAGCGATAGCATTCTTTATAAAGGCTCTAGCAATAGCAAAGAAGTTAACACCAATATTTGTTCTGAAAGAACGATCCTCAATTTCTAATAAAGTTGTAACCAGAGCTTCTGGTACCTCTGACAACTGAATAAAGATTCTGTCTTCTTTAGGATCAATACGGTTGATTCTGTCTAAAAGTACTGGATCCATTCTCACATAACCTAATTCCTCATGAGAGTCTGCATTGATGATCTGAGCTACTCTCTGACCGTTAAAGGTTACCAATAAAGATACCGTGTTTTCAGCGCCATCAGGAAATTCAAAAGGTCTGCGCAGAATAACTACACGACCAGTCTTAGGATTGGTTGCATACTCACCTGGCTTTTGAGGATTATTTACTTTTCTGTATTTTAAGAGCTTTAGCTCATACTCCATCTGTTTTAAAGACAGTTTCTGATCTGGATACAGCTCTAGAGGACGTGAGTAGACTACCGCAGGTAGTACCCATTTATCATCAACTCCAAACTTTGATAAAACAACAGAGTCAAAGTAGACAAAAAGCAGAGCTAAAATTACAACGCCAACTACGCCTACCTTTAAGCCAAAATAAATTAACTTCTTTTTAATGCTCTTTTCTTTTTTAGGCTTTTTATCCTTTTTATTTGGATTTTCGTTATTATCTTGAGCATTTACGCGCTCATTTGGGGTATTTCTTGATTGCTTAAAAGAATTATCCTGGTATGAGTTATCTGAAAAATTGTTTTGAGAATAGTTATTCTCAGAATAACTACTCTGACAGAATGAAGGCTCTGTAAAGCCATCATCATTCTCAAGATTATTAGAGATACTGCGATCACCAAAGGTAGGTTCTGGTCGATTTGGATCTTCTTTTGTAGGATCTATTCTGTCAATACGGTCTTCAGAATCTACAGCGCTAAAGCCCTTTAAAAAATCGTCACTATTATTGTTATTCATTTCATTCTTTCTAAAAAAGTTTACGCTGTATTATAGCAAATGAACATGATTTAGAACGCTTTAAATAGTGGGAATATGAAAACTTAATTATACAAAGTAGAACTTATCAAGGTTAAGAGAAGATAAAAGCAAAATATATTTAGCAAAAACGAAACATACATCAATGAAATTGTGGATTTTATCTGTGTTTTTAGATCATGCGTCAAATAATCAATATCTATCCTTGATAGATAGTAAATAATAAAGCATAATTGCTCACTCAAAGAGAACCTAAAAATTTGGTTCTTTTATTTAAACAAATGATACTTAATACTTACACTGTATTTTTGGACAGTAATTAAGTTAAGGAAGAAGAATATGGCTGACAATGAAAAGACTGCTACTGCAATCGACTCTATGGGCCCTTTAGCAATCGCTGGTGTTGAACCTTACCAAGAACAACCTGGCGAAGAGTATATGAACGAGAAGCAGAAGGCTCATTTCAAAAAGATCCTGACTGCATGGCGCGATCAGCTACGCAATGAAGTAGATCGTACCGTAGGTCATATGAAGAGCGAGGCTGCAAATTTTCCAGATCCTCTAGATAGAGCATCACAGGAGGAAGAGTTTGCTCTTGAGTTACGTGCACGTGATCGTGAACGTAAGTTAATCAAGAAGATCGAAAAGACTTTAGCAAAGATTGATAATGATGAGTTCGGTTACTGTGAACAGTGCGGTACCGAGATTGGTATCAAACGTCTAGAAGCAAGACCAACAGCTGATTTATGCGTAGACTGCAAGTCATTAGCAGAAATCAAAGAAAAACAGCTTCAAGGCTAATCAGATTTAAAAGAAATGCAGGTGACTATATGTCGCCTGTTTTTTTATCAGCTATGTACATCGGACGCTTTGCCCCATCCCCTTCAGGAAGACTTCATTTTGGCTCTTTAGTTGCAGCCTTAGGTTCTTATCTTAGAGCGCGTCATGAAAACGGGCGTATTCTTTTGCGAATCGAAGATCTTGATTTTTACAGATGTAAAAAAGAATACACCAATCTGATTATCAATGAGCTTCATACTTTAGGCTTTGAATATGATGGTATTCCTTATATTCAATCAGAACACACCGATGTGTATCTTGAAAAAGCAAAAGAGCTCATATACAAAGGTGAAGCTTATTACTGTCACTGTACAAGGGCTATGAGAAAACAAGAGCCTTGTCACTGTAAAGAGCTACATTTACAGCAAACAGAGAATACAAATTATGCCTTAAATTATGAGGTACACGATGTTTGCAATAATACTTTTGAAGATGAGCTTTTAGGTAAAGTTCACTGTGAATATAAAACTCATGAGCTTACTTTAATTAGGACTGACAGAGTAATTTCATACAATTTAGGCTGTGTCGTAGATGATATCTTAGAAGGTGTAACCGAAATTGTAAGAGGAGCGGATTTAATTGATATCACACCGGCTCAACTCTCGCTCTATTCAAGTTTTAATAAAAATGCTCCACGCTATTTGCATTTACCTTTAATCATGCAAGATAGTGAAAGAAAACTCTCCAAACAGAATCATTCTCCTGCCGTACTTGATTTGGCAAGTCCACAGAAATTGCTGATTACGGGTCTTAAGTTTCTGAATCAAGAAACTGAAGATTTGAACGAAGACATGTCTGTTTACAAGATACTTTCAAAAGCAGTAGATCGCTTTTGTATTGAAAACATCAGCAAGAGACCTTTATTGATGATCAAAATACAACATAGTCAATAAGCCTCTATATAAGAGGCTTAATTTAGATACTTTCTCTGAAGGCTAATTTTATAATTCTAACTGAGATACGCTCCAAATAGATTTTGCCTTTAACGCCATATCTTTTTGGTGTCTGTCAATAGCTTCTGGAGACCACTCTTTATAGTTATTTGCTACCAATTGAGTTGTCTTTATAGTGCATTCTGACAATACTTTAATTTTTTCAGAATAATCTTCAACTCCAATATCTCTATTTTTACTTGGTTGCAAAAGAACCATATTACCAAGTCTATATACCATTTCCATACAAGCTTCACTTGTGAAGCCATTCCACCCATCTGGTGCGTTTTGAGGCAATATGTGCTCAATGTTCAAAGAATCAGAGGTAAAATCCAATGATGTTCCAGATATTTTTTTTTCTATGGCACATAAAATATATCTAACCAATTTTCGCGATCTTGAATCTGATGTATTTATTGATTTACTACTAAAATCAAGATAAAAACGATCATCGTCTATATATATTGGCTTTAGATATGACCACACATCATTCAAATCAATAATTTCTTTTGAACTTATTTTTTCTGCAACTTCACAATAAACTTTTTCTTGGTCAGCTGGAGAATATGAACCTATAGTATTGTATCTAAAGGTAATTACCACAATAGCTCTTAGTAAAGAAGAAAATTCTTTTTGTTTAAATTCACGTTTTGCTGAAAGAAGCAAAGGGTATGGCTGTCTAACCCTAAACATCCTAAGAACTGCAAGGTTGTTTTTATCTGACTCGCTAAAATCCGATAGTTCAGGAGAAATCAAAGCCAAGTAATTATCAAGATCTGATTCTAACCCTTTAATTAAATCAAAAACTCCTGCTCTGTCTTTAACATTATTTTTAACTGTTTTGAAAAGTTCTGAATGTCTTGATAACTTGTACTTGCTGTTCCAATAAACTCTTAAAAAATCAGGAAACTTTTCTGATTGCAATCTTGCTTCCATTTGCAACCATCTCTTTTCTAAAATGTCTAGTTCGTATTGAGATTTACTATTCGTATCCAACACTGAAAATAAGTAGTTTTTTAGAAGATCAGTAGAAGACAGTCTTACACCACGTGAATTTAAAGTTTCAAAGACCTTATATGCATTGAGTTCATCAGTAACAGTAATTACTGTAAAAAATAGCACATCACTCAAATCTTCGACAAATTTAGCTAAGTATTGTCCTTTATCAGAGACAACTGATTTTAAAAGATATGAAACTTGGGTATCAAACCATTCAAAAGACTTACGTAAAAGATGCTCAGAAGCCTTAAAACCTCTTTGAGGAAGTTTCTCTAAAGGTACTATGTAATGCTGAAAATAATCGTTGTTATTATGATTTAATGTCAATTTTGACTTTGAAACTAAAGAAACTGGATCTAGGTAACCAATGTAAGTCTGTCTAATTTGATTAATACGCTGAATATTCTGTTCAGGTTCAATTTTCTCGTCAATGAGTCTTTGCAAATTTTTTATAACAGCCAATATAATCAAAGTCAATGTTGTCAGTCTTTGTTGACCATCAATGACTTCAAAGGTCTTATCATCAGTAGACTGTAATACCAAATAACCCATGTAATGAGAATCATTCTCTTGAGAAGGAGCTTCTATTGTATTTAAAATATCTGTCCACAAATCTTCCCACTGTTCAAGAGTCCAACTATAATCTCTCTGAAATCTAGGAATTTTATAAAACAATCCATTTCCAAGCAGTTTTCTTAAAGAATTATTCTCAGTTTTGAAATTAGTTGATCTCATTTTTAGCTCTCATTAACATCATTCAGGAAGCATAGTAATTTTACCTTATTATGAATATTAAAAAATGCAATATCTACAATAATCAGAAAGATAAAAATCTTATATAAACTAGCTAAACTCTCATGTCTGCAAGACAGCCGTAAAAATGGTATAATGCGCACGTTTTAAAAGAGTAAATTTGGAGTAAGAAAAATTACTGCACCATTGCAAGGACTTAATACAGAAAGTCTAAAAAAATTCAAAACAAACGCCAAGAAAAAAGGCTTTGCTCAAAACATAGTATCAGCAAGTGAACTGGGGCTTGATTTATCATCTCTATCAAAAGCAGCAGTTCAGGTCGTTTCTACCCTTCAAAAGCATAAGTTTAAAGCCTATTTAGTAGGTGGTTGTATCCGTGATCTTCTATTAGGAAAGAAACCTAAAGATTTTGATGTATCTACAGATGCAACTCCTGAGCAGGTTCATAGGATCTTTTCAAATTCTAGAATCATAGGCAGAAGATTTAAGATTGTTCACGTTGTCTTTAGTGGACAGAATATTATTGAAGTTACAACCTTTAGAAGTAACTCCACAGCAAAAAAAGGTAAAATAAATCCAACTAGAGTGTCAGCAGAGTCTGGCATGCTTTTAAGAGACAATGTTTACGGTAAAAGCATTGTTGAGGATTCTCAAAGACGTGACTTTACCATTAACGCTTTATATCTTGATCCTGTAAAAAAAGAGATCTACGACTACAACGGCGGTCTTTACGATATGCAAAATGGCATCATCGATATCATCGGTGATCCTGACACTAGATACAGTGAAGATCCTGTTCGTATGATCAGAGCTTTAAGATTTAGCGCAAAACTGGGATTTAAGCTCTCAAAGAGAACATCTGATCCGATTAAGAGACTGTCAGCTTTATTACTTGAAGTTTCAAATGCCCGTATGTTTGAAGAAGTTAACAAACTCTTTATTACAGGTCATGGCTATAACAGCTTCAAGATTTTAAGAAAGTACAACATCTTTGAACTGTTGTTCCCTGATGCTGGAGACTTTTTAGATAACAAGAGCTATATCGACTTTGTTGAATACGCACTTTCAAGCTCTGATAAAAGATACGCTGAGAACAAGAGAAATATGCCTCATTTCTTATATTCAGTAATTCTGTGGGGCGTATTCCAGAACAATGTCTTCAGATTAAGACGCTACAGCGAATCTATGGTGTCTCCAATGGAAGACAATGACATTGTAAGATTAGCTTTAGATTCTGTATTTGATAATCAGGATAAAGTAACTGACATTCCTATGGCTGTAAGCGACAGCATCAAGTCATTGTGGAGAATGCAACTAGTTCTGCAGCAAATAGAGTTACTAAAAGACTATGATGAAGTTTCAAACAGAACCATTTTTAGAGCTGCCTTTGATTTCATCTCCTTGCGCACAAAGTTTGAACCATATTTAGCTACTTGCGTTAATTTTTGGCAACCTTACTATGTAAAATCAGCAGCAATTGCTGCTAAGAGAAAGGCTTTAAAAGATCAGAAATATCAGCAGAAGTTTTCTAATAAAAAGAAATCTAAAAAGCAAAAAGGTCCTAAAAATCTAGCCACAGAAGGCTTTGAGGATGAGACCAATTTAAGTGCTAAGCGTAAAGAGCAGTTAGCTAAAGCAAGAGCATGGAGAGCATCCATGAACTTAGGTAACTAAGATGACCAAAGTTTTACTCTCATTAGGTTCTAATCTAGGTGACAGCATCGATATCTTAAATCATGCCATCGATGACATTAAAGGCAAAGATGGCATTAAAAAGGTAAAAGTATCTCCTTTTTATAAAACCAAACCCGTAGGCTTTTTAGACCAGGATGATTTTGTAAATTTAGCATTATCTCTTGAAACAGATATCGACTCTTATGAGTTACTTGAATTTCTGTCATCACTTGAACAGAAATATAAAAGAGTACGCCTTTTCAAAGACGGTCCTAGAACTCTTGATATAGATATCATCGCGTACGGAGATACTAGAAGTGATGATAAAAAGCTTACTCTGCCGCATCCTAGAATGCAGAAAAGAGCTTTTGTGCTGGCACCATTAAAGGACATTGAGCCTGACTTTTTAGTTACAAAATTTAATCAGAGCATCAAAGAACTTTTTGATGCTCTACCTACAAAGGAAAAACAAGACGTTAAGGTTATAAATGGCTAACGACAAGTGCAATATCAAACTGATTGTAGGTCTGGGTAATCCTGGTTCTGAATATGAACACACAAGACACAACATCGGTGTTGATTTTTTATATAAGCTTGCAGATAAATACAGAATTGACATGCGTCCTGAAGGCAAGTTCTCAGGAATTTTAGGTAGAGGCATGATCTTAGATCACGAAGTAAGGCTGGTATTCCCTACTACCTTTATGAATGAATCTGGTCGTTCTGTAGCTGCCCTGTGCAATTTCTACAAGATTAAACCTGAGGAAATCTTAGTTTGTCATGACGATCTTGATCTTCCGGCAGGTCACATGAAGTTCAAATTTGGCGGTGGTTTGGCGGGTCACAATGGACTTCGCAGCATCACTGCTAATTTATCTAATTCACAAAACTATTACCGATTACGTCTTGGTATTGGTAAACCACCTTCACATGAGGTAATCAACTGGGTTTTAGGTAAGCCTTCTGCTAATGACAAGAAGCTTATCGATGATGCTTATGAAGAAGCTCTTTTAGCAATAGACAAGCTCTTTACAGATGGGGTTTCTAAAGCAACATCAATGATTAATGGTTACAAGCCTAACTAGGAGAATAATAAAATGGGTTTTAAATGCGGTATTGTAGGTCTGCCTAATGTTGGTAAATCTACCTTGTTCAATGCACTAACTAAAGCAGGAATTGCAGCAGAAAACTTTCCATTCTGCACTATCGAACCTAATACCGGTATCGTTCCAGTACCAGATCCACGTTTAGACGCAATTGCAGCTATCGTAAAACCAGCTAAGATTGTTCCAACTTCAATGGAGTTCGTGGATATTGCAGGTTTAGTAAAAGGAGCTTCAAAAGGTGAAGGTTTAGGTAACCAGTTCTTAATGAACATTCGTGAAACCGATGCGATTGCACACGTAGTTCGTTGCTTTGATGACGAGAACGTTATCCACGTTGCAGGTAAGGTTGATCCTGTTGAAGATATCGAAGTTATTAACACTGAGCTTGCGCTAAGCGATCTTGATATCTGTGATAAGGCATTACAGAGATTAGAGAAAAGAGCTAGAACCGGTGGTGATAAGGAAGCTTTAGCTCAGGTTGTAGCTTTAGAGAAGTGCAAACCAGCTTTAGAGCAGGGCAAAATGTTACGTTCTGTTGACTTTACTGATGCTGACAGAGCTGCTTTAAGAAACTTCAACTTCTTAACCATTAAGCCTGTTATGTACATTGCTAACGTATCTGAAGATGGCTTTACCAACAATCCTTATTTAGATGCTGTTAAGAAGTTAGCTGATGAGGAAAAATCAATCGTAGTTCCAGTATCTGCTGCAATTGAGTCTGATTTAGCATCTATGGATGAAGCTGACAGAAAAGAGTTCATGGACAGCTTAGGCATTGAAGAACCAGGTTTGAATCGTGTAATTCGTGCTGGCTATCAGTTATTAGGTCTACAGACATTCTTTACAGCAGGACCTAAGGAAGTAAGAGCATGGACTGTTAAAGTTGGTGCTACTGCTCCACAGGCAGCAGGTAAAATCCACTCTGACTTTGAAAGAGGTTTCATCCGCGCTCAGACTATCGCTTATGACGATTTCATCAAGTACAATGGTGAAGCAGGCGCTAAAGAAGCTGGTAAGTTAAGATCAGAAGGAAAGGACTACATCGTTCACGACGGTGATTTATTCGAATTTTTATTCAACGTTTAATTTGATTTAAACGTTAAGAGGAGAAGACAGAAAATAAACTGTCTTCTCTTTTTGTATCTACCCTCGTAAACACTTTCTTAATCTCTATAAAGTCAATTCAAAATAGATAGCTCTTTTTTCAAGGAAGTCTTCAAGTACTTTTAGGTACTTCTCATCAACTACTAAAGAGAACTTCTCTTTAATAGTATTATCTAAAGGTACAACCTTACCCTCTCCGATTTCAAAATGTAACCGAAGCTCGGTGGCTATAGTGTAAATGATGCCTTTAGATACAGAAGGATCTTCAACTATTTGTATGTTAATTGAATTTTCGATAACAACTTTTACCTTTTTGTCTATGTATTCACTATTGCTTTTCGTTGTAGATGTAATTTATGTAAATTGTTTGGTTAGATGTGTAATAATCAGGTAAGAAAGCGAACTTTGAGGTGATTTTTATAGTCCGCTATATTGTGAAAGTTTTAATTGAAACAATTGTAGCTTTTGCTACTCTGTTATTATTTAGATAAATTATTTATGTTTCAATAAGATATTAATACAATCTTTAAATATTGACTTATAGAGAATACTTATAGCTAGCTTTTGATGATAAAGAGGTATGGCTTCAGACTATAAAAGTGATGAGGTATGGATTGTCAGAGATGTGATGGATATTAAAAGAAATGTTGTAGATGACTTTTTTGGAAAAGTAAACCAAACGTCACAAGAGCACAGCTTAAAACCGCACTCTTGTAGCGTTGTGCATAGATAAAAGTATCTGTCTTATCTTACTTGTCTAACTTCTCTGAGTTAACAATAAAGATATCACCTTTGATCTGCTCTAAAACTATTTCACCGGCAGATGAATTGATTGAACCTAAGAAAGTGCTACGTGGAGTTGTGCCCATGCAAACCATACGTGCATTAAACTTCTCACATAGTCTTGGGATCTCTTCATCAATTCGACCTTCAACTACATGAACATTCTCTAGAGGAACTTTGTGCTTTAAAGCAAACTCTTCAGCTAGCTTGAAGTGAACACCAACTCTGCTCTCAAGACCACCTGATGAAACAATCTTAGACTGGCTTAGGTTACCACCCATTAAACCAGGATTTTTTGGAGTTACACAGTTTGCAATATGAACTGTACCATCAAAGCTCTTTGCAAAGGATGAAGCTGCATCAAATAAGTAGTCGTCTAATTTACCTACCTGAGCTGCATCAGTAAAATCAATTGCTAAAATTACCGACTGACCTAAAGTTGCAGTTGATGAAGCATCACGTACCACCAGTAAAGGAATAGTGCACTTGCGCATGATCTGACTATCAACATTGCTGATAAATAGATCTTTCAAAGCATGCCTCTTGTTAGCGGAAATAACTGCTAAAGAGTAATTGCCTGTTTTACACTCAGCATTAAATCCTCCAGCTACATTCTTATCAAATACTACTTTGAAATCAAAGTTCTTAATACTTGCATACTTACGCTTCAACATCTCAAAGTTAGCTTTTTCTTTTAGAGTGATCTGCTCTACATTCTCTTCTTTGTAGTTATTTACTACTCTAACAGCTACAACTGAAATAGAAGGATCAACTCTTGAGTACTGTGCGGCACGATCTAAAGCAGGTTGCTCATCAGTTGGTTTTAATAAAACAGCAAATTTATTAGGGGTTGTCATAGTAACCTCCTTCTTAAAAAATAACTTTTCTTAAATAAGAACTTTCAATGTTTTATATTTTGATTTTAAAACGAAAAATAAATAAATGCCCTCGATTTTTCTAAATAATGCGACATAGCTTAATTTTTATCATAAAAGTGATTCACCATGCTTTGTCAAAGAGCTTTCAAGAATGCGATATATAACACTAGAATTCTCTTTTCACACATTGTAACGGCCAAAGTGAGAAAAAAGAGCAATCATTCTTATATTGCAAAAAATGCAACGTATTACTTTTTATGTTGCACTTTAAAAATTGCAGACCTATAATGACACTCATCACATTTTGTTAAATCAATAAACACATAAAGTAAGATTAAGAAATAAAAGGTTATTAAAAGGCTTATATGACACAGCGTACTATTACCTTTACAGAAGCAGTTTTTGCTCTAGATGAAGAAAGAACCGTTAATTTAGGATCACTTACAATTACCCCTAATGATCTTATTGTGCTAATCGGCGGTAATGGTAGCGGTAAGACCTCTATTGCAAAAGCCTTAAATGGAGAGGTACCTTTAAAGTCAGGTGTGGCACCTACTAACTATCATCCTGTATTAGTTTCATTTGAAAAGCAGATGGAATTATTCGAAGCTGATTATGAGATGAGAAATTCTGACTGTACCACTCCTGAAGAAGAAATTGGTATCACTCCTGCTTTAATCTTAAAAGATGATGATCCTGAGTTACTTCCTGATTTAATCAAGGGATTAAATCTTGAGAAACTGATGGAAAAACCAATAAGACAGCTATCAGGTGGTGAAGGCAGAAAAGTACTTTTAGCTCATGCTCTTGCTTCAAAGCCTAATCTCATCATTTTTGATACACCTTTTGATGCTCTAGATGTTGAAACTCGTGCTGAATTATTGAAACTGATTAACGAGATCCACACTAAATATCAGACACCTACAGTATTGATTGTTAACAGACCTACTGAAATTCCAGAATCTTTAACCTCAATGGGTATCATTCAGAACTGTGCTATTTCAAAGCTAGCTTCACGTGAAGAAATTGAAGCTGACGATGATGCAAAGTCACTTTTAGGTTATGCTTCAATTCCAGATGTAACTCTGCCAAAGCCACCAGTTAAGTTTGCACTGCCTCCTATAAAGGGCGACACCATTGTTTCTTTAAAGAAAGTTACAGTTGAATATCAGCGCGTGGTTTTAGATCATCTTGATTTTGAAGTAAAGAAAGGCGAACAGTGGCATATAATGGGGCCTAATGGTGCCGGTAAGTCTACCCTTCTGTCCATGATCACTGGTGATAATCCTCTTGTATATGCAAATGACGTTACCGTATTTGGCTATCGTCGTGGTACCGGTGAATCTATTTGGGATATTAAAAAGTACTATGGTGTAGTATCAGGAGCACTACATCTTGATTACAGAGTAAATGGGCCTGCTCTACACGTTGTTCTTTCAGGCTTCTATGACTCAATTGGTCTTTATAAGCAACCTTCAGATGAAGAAGTAGCAATTGCAAGAAAGTGGCTGCGTCTAGCAGGTCTTCAGGACCGAGAGCATGACTCATTTAAGTCATTATCATTCGGTCAGCAAAGACTGCTTTTGATTGTAAGAGCTTTAGTTAAGAATCCTCCTCTGCTAATTCTTGATGAGCCTTTACAGGGGCTAGATGGTTACGCAAGAGCTTTAGTAAAGTCATTTATTAGCTATGTAATGCAAAACGGTAACACCAGCATTTTGTTTGTTTCTCATCATGAAGAGGACTTACCTGAAGGATTTACTAACAGACTGTCATTTATAAAAGATGGTGATAACTTTAAGGTTGTACAAGAAAAGCTTACAAAGTAAGAGAATACTCTTTAAGTAAAAGACAAGATTTGACAAGAAGATCTGTAGCTTTAAAGTTGCAGATCTTTTTTTTGTATAAGCTAGGATTTAGATAATAGATCTAACACGCATCTACAAAAAAAATATAATAAAAATCTGAATATTTGACAATTTATTATTTCAAAAGTGCTGAGTTTTAGTAAATTCATCCTCGAAAAAATGTAGAGTTAGAGTAAAAGCTCCATCAAAAAAATGTAATTTTATTAAAATTATTTTATGTATCATTTTGATTTGCTGACACATTATTGTTTTTATTTGTCATACAGAAATTCTGTCAATAAGTAGAATCTCAATAGGTTCAAACTGCAAAATCCGCTCTAGGAATATTATTATATAAATAATCAACCTAGATGCTCTACTAAAAGACTGATTAAAGAAGACGATATGAGGGGAAAAGTGCGCACACAATAAGATCAGCGCACTTTTAGAGAAATGAATACTAAAACCTAGTTATACTCATGAAATTATGAACGACAGAGGTAATCGCCTTCACAAACATACTGATAGGTAGTTAAAGATTCAAGAGCCATAGGTCCTCTTGCATGAAGTTTTTGTGTTGAGATTGCAACTTCTGCTCCAAGACCGAACTGACCGCCATCAGAGAATCTTGTTGAAGCATTTACATAGACACAAGCAGAACCTGCTGCCTGAGTGAATAGCTTAGAGTTTTCTCTACTGTCAGTTAAGATTGCATCTGAATGTGATGCCTTATGACGTCTTAAATGAGCTATAGCTTCGTAAACATCATCAACAATGGAGATGTTCATCTTTAAAGATAAGAATTCTGTATCAAAGTCACTCTCAGATCCTGTTTCTACGTTTTCGTAATCCTTGCACATAGATACAGCATCGCCGTGAGCTACGATAGCAACTTTCTTTTGAGAAAGCTTTGGTAAAAGAAGTTTTATAAAGTCACTAGCAATATCTCTATGTAACAATAAAGTATCCAAGCTGTTACATGCTGAAGGCTTTTGAGTCTTTGCATTGATAACAATATCAACACTCTTCTCAAGATCAGCTGTTTTATCCACAAAGATATGAGAAATTCCAAAACCACCGATGATGACTGGAATAGATGATTCACGCTGGCACATTCTCTGTAGCTTTTCACCTCCTCGAGGAATAAGCACATCAATGTACTCATTTAAAGCTAACATCTGCTTTACCATCTCTCTGTCTGTGCTTTCTAAAAAACTTACACCATCAGGATTTATTCCTTTCTCTTTTAATGCTTTTACAATCAGAGAATGAAGCATACAGTTAGTGTTAAAAGCTTCTGATCCACCTCTTAAGAAGCAGGCGTTACCTGATTTTAGACATAAAGCTGCAATATCCACGGTTACATTAGGACGTGACTCATAAATCACACCTACAACACCAAAAGGAACAGATTTCTTAACCAAAGTAAGACCATTTGGAAGGGTTCTACCATCATAAATTCTGCCAACAGGATCATCAAGTGTAGCTACTTTTCTAACACCTTCAACCATTTCACGGAATCTGCTGTCTGTAAGAGTTAGTCTGTCAACTAACGCTTCATTAAGACCATTGTTTCTGGCATTTTCAACATCAGTTTTATTTACTGAAAAGATTGCTTCACGGTTGTTATCTAGTTCATCTGCAATTGCATACAAAGCTTCATTCTTACTTTTTGTATCTAAGATTGAATAATCGTAACCTGCGTTTCTTGCCTTCTTCGCAATTTCTTTTATATCTAACATGATGTTTTCCTAATAAATCGTTTGAGTGAGACTGTTTAAAACAATGCCTCTGGCTATTTGTTATTGTCGATTACTACTAAATCATCACGGTGAATTGCTTCATCACCATGTGTAAATCCTAAGATATTTTCAATTGAAGATGAGCTCTTCTTTTTGATTAGGTTTAACTCATCTGATGAGTATCTGGTGATACCTCTAGCAATCACATTACCCTTTTGATCTTTTACAAGGACAGTAGCACCTCGTAAGAACTCATCATGGACATTAACAATACCTTTTGGAAGCAAACTTGATCCTTTGTTTACAAGAGCATTAACAGCGCCGTCATCGATGGTAACAGAGCCTAGAGCGCGGGTGGCTGAGCTAATCCATGACTTTCTAGCTAATACAGGCTTTTTAGATGGCTTAAAGAAAGTAGCATTACCCTGACCATGGACTAACTCAAGGATAATTGAAGGATTCTCACCTGAAGCAATTATCATTTCGACACCAGCTTGTGTTGCAACCTGAGCAGCCTTAATCTTGGTAGCCATACCTCCTGTACCTAGGGTAGTACCACTACCACCAGCTATCTCAATGATATGCTCATCAATAGTATCAACGTTTCTTATAAGCTTGGCATCTTTGTTTTTGCGAGGATCAGCAGTATATAACCCCTCCTGATCGGTAAGAAGGATCACTTTGTCAGCTTCTACTAAAACAGCAGATAGTGCTGCTAAGTTGTCATTATCGCCAACTTTAATTTCAGAAATACTTACAGCATCGTTTTCGTTAATAATTGGAATGATGCCAAGTTCTAACTGAGCAAAGAGAGTGTCTCTTGCGTTTAAATAACGCTCACGACTCTCAAGATCAGCTCTAGTAATTAAAATCTGACCTACATTTAAAGAATAGATTGAAAAGAGTTGAGCCCACTCTTCAATTAACTTTACCTGACCTATTGAAGCTAGCATCTGCTTGTAGCGAACATCTTTAGGTAAGTCAGGATAGCCTAGTAATTCTCTTCCTGCTGCCATAGCACCTGATGACACTAAGATCACCTTAGCATGCTGTTCTACAAGCTTGTGCACAACTCTTACTATCTCAAGCATATGGGCTCTGTCTAACTTTTTAGAGCCGTGAGTTAAAGTACTAGTTCCTAGTTTGATTACGATTGTCTGATTTTTTAATGATTTCATGATACTGATACATGCTTTGCATGTTGGTAATTAAGTTTTTAACCTGATTTAACTTCTACATTTAAAACATCGCGGTTAAAACATTGTGGTTAAGTTAACTTATGAATTAAATTTCTCTGCAAAAAATGAACAGATGCTCTTGGTCATAGTCTTGATGAACATTGCATAACCTTCATTCTCCATCCACAGAGTGGATACATCTTTGAAGTTATTCTCAAGCATTCTGATGTCATCTTTTGTAACTACTGATCTTTCGGTTGCACAGATGAGTGTGGGAACTGCACACCTTCCAGATGCTGATAACAAGCCCTGTGTCTTTAAAGAGAAAGCTTTAAAACGAGGAATTACCAGATCCCAGTTACTAGCATCAAGGTCTAAACGGTTACAGAATGATGATCTTAAACACAACGGCAGTGAATTTAAGATCTTAGGATCGGTGTAAAAAGAGTGAACGTATGGTGCGGGTAGTCCTAAAGCTTTCACACTTTGCTGATGCAATATAGCAGCTCTAATACAAGCTGTACCGGCAATACCTGAACCGAACAGACCAATATTAGTTGAGTCCACAGATTTTATTGTCTGTAAATGCTCAATTGAGCCTTCGATTACAGCTGAGAAATGATCATTTAAATTCAGTTTTTCACAGGCTCCAATACCCGGCATTTCCACTACATACATGGCAATACCTGCATTCTTAAAGTGATTTTCAAAAAGTCTATAGAATGAGGAAAAACTCTGCTCATAAGTACAAACACAGATTACACATGGATAAATTTGCTTAGTATCAGGTAAATGAAGATAACCTGTAACTTTTTTTCCACTGACAGTAAAAGTATCTTCAATTAAAACACCCGCAGATGAGCTTACAGCAAAGACTTTCTTATAAGTCTGTCTGCACAAGGTATCAGACTCTAAAGCTAATACATCTGATTTTAAATTAGGATATGAGGCAATAGCATAATAGCGTGCAGCCATTCTGTAGTTATGTCCTGCCCCTTCAAGATCCTGCTTTTCTTCACAGGCATGAGCTGCAGTTACTCTTCTTTGAGCAATTGAATTGAATTCATAAATCCAATTACCTGAACCATAATCTTTTACAGTATCAAAGCACTTTTCACGATTTCTCATATTTTTAGAAACACTGATGTTTGCAATTGCTTCATCAATATCCAAAGCATTTCCACCAGACAATACCCAGGAGAACTTAAAAATAGGACGGTAAAAGTTCTTGTGAAAACCTAAAAGAGGATCATGTCTTGAAAGGACAGGCAGATCTACTCCTGAATTTGAAATCATCGAAGTTTCAGGGTAATCAAACTTAGGTTTAAAAAGTGTTTCGCTAAGGTTTTGAGAAAGCATATGCCAATCCTTTAATGACAAGTACATTTGTACAAGCTAAATAATAAAAGCATTGTACAAGAGAATAAGCAAACTTGCATTAGACAGCAACAATGAACACAAAAAGAGCAGAATTTAGATAATTTAGAATAATCGCAAACAGACAATCCACACAAAACTAACAGCAAGAAAAACGCAATAGTAAGGGAAAAAATAGAAAATCACTTATGGTCAAAAAGACGAAAAGCAAAATTGCTTAAAACAAAGCCATATGTGATTCTTATGCCTTTTTCAAAATAAATACACACGATATTAGAATCTACTTATCAACAATAACATAAGTTTTCCACAGAGAACACTATGTGATTTTTCCACAGTTTCCACGACATTCCACAAAGTTTTCCACAACTATCCACTGCAAGTTGAGGAAAAAGATAATTTTCACATTTAAAAAAAATAAAAAGAACATAGATGTCATAAATTTATAAAAATATATTTAACAAACTATTAACAAAAGCAAAACACCGTGTTTACAATTTATCTTCTTGTTTTTAAACTATTTTAATTAAAAGATTTTCATTTGTGCATTTAATATTAAATAGATATTAACCTTTAAACAGTTTCTTAGTGTCAACACATCTATTTTTATGATCTGTTAAAAGCAACTAGAACAGACTTTTATGAACACTTCTCAACCTCGCATTTTTACAAGGGATGTAAAAATGTCAACCAAATTTGCCAAATACTTTTCCACTAATTGTGGAAAACTGCCTGTTAATTGTTATTAAGAAATATTGCTCATTTTACTTGTGAATAAATAATTTAACTTATTGAAAGTAAAATATATTATTTTTATAAATTCTATTGACAAATGGCTAACATTTCACAATTTTTTGCTGGTAAAAAATTTTTATCCACTAAGTTTTCCACAGCTTTAATTAACTAATTCACAACCTCTTATAATTTACAAAACTGTAATTATAATTTTTAAGATAAGATATTATCCATGTTTTTGTTGTTATCTTTTTGTATTTAAAGATGTTCTTATATAGTATTTTTATGTTTAACTAATTTTCAGATATATTCACATCCTTGTTTTATGCACTTTTAAGAAAAATTTTTCACTGTGGATAAATTTATATTGCACAAATTCAGGTAATTTATTCAACATATTGAATATTAAACATTTTATAATTTGCAAGTCTTTTTTAAATTACTTTTCCACAAGTTCTAATTCCCATTCAAATCGAAGTTTTCCACACTTTTAACCTATTTCCACAATGTTTTCCACAGTTTTTGGTTATTAAGATTTTTACACAATAAAATATACTTTTACTTTCATTTATGAAATTTACATTTTTTCATCATTTTATGAAAATTTTGACATTTTGGATAAAGGTCTTAGCAAATTTGTAGCTTTTATTTTCTTTTGACATTCTTAATTTGTATCTTTTCTTTTTTTATCTGCATCATCAAATTTCTTTTCTGATATGATGTGACCGGAATTTATTAACATTGTTTAGAGATTATCTTTTGAAGACCATTCAGTTAAAAGTAACAATGTTTACAACAGTTTTCAACAGTCTCTTACTAAGACTGTGCTCTTATAAAATCTATTTAAGGATCTAAAAGTGGAAAGCAAGAAAAAATCAGGACTACTAAAGTCTGGAGCGATTACAGCCTTTGCTACCTTTCTTTCTCGTATCTTAGGAATGCTAAGAGATATTGCTATTGCTTCTCTATTAGGAGCTTCCCTTTCAGCTGACGTATATTTCTTTGCAAACAGAATTCCAAACTTCTTTAGAAGATTGTTCGCTGAAGGTGCTTTCTCACAGGCCTTCGTCCCTGTAATGAGTAAAACAAAAGAAACACAGGAAAAAGAAGCATTAAAAGATCTTTTAAACAGGACTGCTGGTACCTTAGGCTTTATCGTGCTTATGGTGTCCTTAGTAGGTATGCTCCTCTCTCCTGTGTTCACAGCCATATTCGGTTGGGGCTGGTTTGAGTCTTATTTACACGGCACAGATGAAGCTATCAAATTTACACAGGCAAGTTTCCTTCTAAAAATTACTTTTCCATATCTGTTTTTCATAACCTTAACTGCTCTTACCAGTGCGGTTCTAAATGTCTATGGAAAATTCTTAATTCCTGCAATTACACCATGTGTGTTAAATATTGTGCTCATCACCTTTGCTTATTTTGTTGCGCCTCATTTTTCAGATCCTAATGAGGTATTAGCAGTGGCAATGGTTGTAGGCGGTGTTTTACAGTTAGCACTGCAGATCCCATTTTTATTAAAGCTTAAGATCTTTATTGTTCCTAAGTGGGGCTGGCATCATGAAGGTGTTACCAAAATTAGAAAACTGATGTTGCCTGCAATTGTGGGAATTTCAGCAAGCCAAATTAACTTAATTGTAAATACAGCATTAGCATCTTTCTTAGCTACAGGTGCTATCTCTTATCTTTATTATTCTGACAGATTACTGGAGTTTCCAATCGGTATCTTTGCAGTGGCAATTTCTACAGTAATTTTACCTGCCCTGTCTAAGATCGATATCAAACAAGATCAAGCAAAATACGTAAAGACTCTTGATTGGGGGGTGCGTTTGGTATTGCTCTTAGGTATTGCCTCTATGTGCGGCATTATCGCTCTAAGAGAACCTATCTTAAGAGTTATCTTTATGAGAGGCGCTTTTACAGCTGAGCATGTTTTACTCTCATCAGCTTCTTTATTAGCCTCTGTATCAGGACTTTGTGCCATTATGTTAGTAAGAGTAATTGTGCAAGGTTTTGCTGCAATTCAAGACACCAAGACTCCTGTACGTTGCTCAATTACAGCTATCTGCTCTAACATTATCTTTAACTTAATCTTAATCTGGCCTTTAGGTTATGTTGGTCTAGCACTCTCTACAGCGTTAGCAGCCTACGTTAATATCTCTCTTTTAATCTATTTTCTAAAAAAGAGAAATATTTACACTATTTCTAAACAGACCCTCTTATTCATCTTAAAAGTGCTGTTTGCAGGTTTCATCATGGCAACAGTTATCTTTATGATTAGACCTGAATTTGAAAGCTGGATTGCAATGTCCACTATTGAAGCTACTTTCTACCTTGCTCTATTAGTAGTAGCAGGAGGCATTGTCTTTACAACTGTATGTCTACTTTTAGGTATCAGGACATCAACTTTGAGGATGTAAAATCTAACCATTTAAAATTTCAGTAAAATTTTGTATGTTGCCGCACATTTATATATAAAGACTTATGATCTTTTGAACGTAATATCTTATAGTTAATATAGAAATATCAATGGACTAGGAGATAATTTATGAAAAAGTACAATAATATTTTAGTCGTCGCCGAACCTAAAAAAGATGTTCAGGTTGCACTTAAACGTGCTTTAGATATCACCCAGTTCAACCCAAAGGCAACCATTACCTTTTTAAGAGTTGTATATGATTATTCATACGATTTAATCATTCTTAACAAGGTAAAGGAAAAGCCTGTTCATGATGATATTGAGCAGACTTATATTGACCATTTAGAGAAGATCATTGAAGAGTACAGAACTAAGGCTAATTCTGAAACTACCATTCTTCCAAAGGTTGTTGAGAACAAAGATGTAGGCGAAGCTGTTATTGATGAAATCAATAATGGTAAATATGACCTTATCATTAAAGCTGCTAACCACCACGGAGTGTTAGATTCAATCATCTTTACACCTATTGATTGGTACATTCTAAGAAATTCACAGATCCCTGTAATTATCGCAAAAGATCATGAATGGACAGAAGGCGGCAACATAGTTGTTTGCGTTGACTTCACTTTAAAAGATCACATAATTTCAAATGTAGCTATGCTACGTGAGGCTCAGATCATTGCTAAACTTACCAAAGGTCAAATTCACCTAGTAAACTCAGCTCCAGTTTATTTACCAAGTGTAATGCTTGAAGTTCCTCATTACTCACCTTCTTTATATGAGCAGAGTGTAGTAGAAGAGCACAAGAACAAACTTTTAGAATTTGCTCACAAGCATAATATTCCTCAAGAGTTCTGTCATATCCAGAAAGGTATGCCTGATGATGTAATTCCTCAAATTTGCAGAAAACTCAATGCAAAATCTGTATTCATTGGTTCAGCAGGTCGTTCTGGCTTTATGGCAGCCTTAATTGGCAACACCTGTGAAGAAATTGTTGATGATATTGATGCAGATTTGTATGTACTAAACAGCAAGACTATTGCTAAGTAATTACAGTAAATCTTTGTCAAACTTATAATCAATGTTAAATGAAAGCTACGTTTTGGAATTATAATGTAGCTTTTTTTTGTATCTCACGCTAATTATCAGTATCTACAAAAAAATAACGCAAAGTAATTGCCCTTTTTTTTAACAATCTTTACACCACTAAGTAAACGGTTGCACTGAAAATAATTAATTTTAGAAATCTTGAAATAATTTGATTAGAATATGCGCATGGATTTAGTTGAACATAGTAAAGAAAATGTCTGATTCTTTAATTAACGCATATACAGTTATCTTAATTTTTCTTTTTGGATACTTTTTCAAGCGCTTTAAGTTTGTTTCAATAAAAACAGCTCGTGACCTTTCGTATGTGGTCATGTACGTAACCTTGCCTTGTGCTATCTTGGGAGGATCCTCAGGAGAGATCAATCTTAAGCCAAGCATGTTCTTTATCTTGCCACTAGCTTTTAGTGTGAGCATGCTCTTACCCTTAATTGGTTATGTACTTTACAGAAAGCAACCTGATAGATGCGTTTATACCATGTTAAATTTAGGTGGCTTTAATATTGGTAATTTCGTACTGCCTTTTATGCAGTCAATTCTCTCCCCTGAAGGTTTTATCGCGCTCTGTTTATTTGATGTTATCAACGCTTTCTTCTGTTTCGGCGGTATTTATTGCATGGCTTTATATTTGAATAGAAAAGGCTTTGATTCTGGTGAAAAGATTGATCTTAAAAAGATCTTAATTGAGCTTGCTAAATCCATTACCTCTTACTGCTGCATTTTATCTGTTGCCCTCTCTGCAACTGGCGTTGTGATGCCAAAAGAGCTCTTAGAGCCTATAAAACTAATTGGTAGTTCAAACACCTTCTTATGTATGTTTGTAATTGGTGTAGCATTAAACTTTAATATCAATTTTGCAAGTATAAAACGCATTTTAACCATGCTGTTTTTACGCTACGGTTCTGCTTTAGTAATTGCTATTCTAATTTGGATTCTACCCCCATTCTCACCAATGGTACGTTTTGTTCTAGTTGCAATTATTTTTGCGCCTATAACTTCATTAGCACCAATTACAGCAATCAGATGTTTGCCTCAGTTTGCTGAGGATTCGGCAAACCTTAACATGATGTCTGTGATCACTTCTGTAATCCTTATCACATTGTTAAATGCATCAGCAACTCTGTTTTTAGGCTAACGGTCTAGGAAAGAAATGAAGGAAGATAAAAAGATCAGAAAGTAAGCTTGTTGGATGAGCTTTTTATGTAAAAATACCAGCTCACTTTTTTACAACTACTAAGTAATAACTCCAAGTAAGCTTTACACCGTTGCAAGTGGTGTATTTATCTTCATAAGTCTTTATAAAGTCATTTAATCTTGATTTGGTCCAGATGCTGTGGGTAAGACCACTTACACCTGTGTTCTTAAAAGAACGAAGCATAGTCTTTACATCAGGATAATAAGAGATAAGCTCTCGTTTCTCTATGCTGTAATCACATTGAGTTTTTTCTAAAATCGTCTCTAAAGTATCCTTATCAATATACTCAAGACCGACACCAGAACACTCTTTTAGTTCATGGAAATTATCTTTTGAAAAGATGGTAAAAGCCAATACACCTTCACTATCTAAATGTTCTGTGTAGTTTAAAAGATCTTGTTCAAGATCTTTTAACCACTGGAAGCAGGCATTAGAAATAATAAGAGAGTATGGCTTTGTAAGTTCTAATTTATCAGCATCCTTTTGAAAAAAGTGCAGTTTATTTTCTTTAAAAAAAGCTGTATCTTCAAACTTCTCTTTACACAAATTGAGCATATCTAAAGACAGATCATTGAGTGTCAATGAGGATAACTTTAGATTATTTAAGATAAGTGATGACAAAAGACCTGTACCACAGCCTATTTCTAAAACAGACTCAAAGCTTACTTTTGGCAACAGTTCCACTAACTCATGAGCCATGGTGTTTTGTACACATGCACTATTCTCATAAGTTTTGCTTGCCTTAGAAAAGCTTTTCTGAATACTGTCTTTTGAAATTTGCATTAGTTACTGTCGTTATCTTACTTAGGTCTGTTTTGAAACTATATTAGGTGAAAAACAAAAGCTCTCTCAATGTCATCTTTACTGTAATGACCATTCTCGCTTTTCATTACATTTTGTTTATGTAATTTACATGAAGCTAAGACATTTAATGGTGAAAAGATCCTGTCTTTCATACCGGTGATGGTGGTGCTATAAACAAAATCTTTGACTAAAGGCTCTTGAGAAAATGGTATTAAAGCTTTAAGTTCAGATTTTAATGATTCAACAGAACGCTCAGGTCTTTTTTTCATGTATTCATTGAAAGTATTTAGATTTGTACACATGCGTCTGTAGAATTTTACAGCATTAGCCTCATCTAAAGCATCAATGGTAGCTTGCCACATGGATAAAGGAATTCCTAGTTTATCATCAATTCCTTCTAGGGTTCCGTTAATAGCAGTACTTAGACTTACTTTCTTTAATAAATCATATTTATTTAAAACTTTAGGTGCAGCCATCACTCCCATTGACCAGGTTATAAGATTAATATCTTCAAATTCATAATATAAGCTTGGATCAAAATCTCTGTCTGTGTAGTCATAGACTAAAGCTACAGAGTTTGGGGTTATATCTTTTAAATATTGAAAAGGCTTTTCATCCTGACCGTATCCTAAAAATACAAGGTCAAGACTCTTTTTATCAGTTTTCTTTAAAAAACACTGTTTCATTGTATTGTCTTATAGTTCTGTCTTTGAAAATGCTTTAATGGTATCTTTTAGTTTTTCTACTTCACTATCAGTTAAAGAAGCTGTTAGTGACAGACGTAATCTTGCTTTTCCCTTTGGTACAGTAGGATGACGAATTGGCATTGCATAAAAGCCGTGAGCTTTAAAGAATTCACAAGCCTTAACTGCTTTTTCATTTTCATAAGTTAATACAGGAATGATCTGAGATTGAGATACATTCTCATAGCCACTATCCTTTAATGCATTGTGGATATATGAGCTAATTGAGTGCAAGCGCTCTCTTAGATCATTTCTCTTTTGCATGTATTTAACCATAAAGTTTGCATGAGCAAAAGATAATGGGGATAGAGCAGTTGAAAAGATAAGTGAGCGGGCGGTATTGATTAAGTAGTCTCGAGCTGTTTCATTGCACAAAATGCAAGCGCCTTCTGAGCCTAAACCTTTACCAAAGGTAGTTAAAATAAAATCAATATCGTCTGTTACCTGATTTTTCTTACATAAACCTGCACCATTATCTGCATACAGACAGAAAGAATGAGCTTCATCTACGTACAAATAAACGTTGTGGAATTTATGTTTTAGCTCCACTAATTTCTTTAAATCACAACTGTCACCATCCATACTAAATACAGCTTCTGTAACCACAATTACAGAGTCATATTTATCAGCATGAGCATTTAATAACTTTTCTAAGTGCTCATAATCATTGTGAGCATAACGAAGGCATTTACCTTTAGCTGTCATCATGCCATCAATGATGGAAGCGTGAGCAAGTTTATCTGCAAGAATAAGATTATTCTCAGTTGCAAGAGCTGAAATCACCCCACTGTTAGCAGAAAAGCCTGAATTAAAGAACAGAGCTTTTTTATTAAAGAGAGTTTCCATAGTCTCTTCAATATCACCATAAGAAGAGTGGGCACCGGTTAAAAGAGGAGAACCTGATGAAGACAAACGCATATCAGCATTTAATTTATCTTTGGAGTTAAAAGATAAAACTTCTGATAAAAACTCTTTAGAAAGATTTAAGTTTGAGGCTAATCCTAAATAATCATTTGAAGATAAATTTACATACTCATGTGAATCAACAATGATTTTAGAACCACACTGTACTTTTGGCATTACAGTACGTAGTTGTCCGAGCTTTTTATTGTTATCTAAAAGCTCCTGCATTTTCTGATATAAACTCACGCTAACCTTCTTGGTAAATAAAATTTACATTGAAATTCAGTAAGATATTTTAAGAGAAGAATTTTTTCTGGTCAAAAAGATACGCTTATATGTAATTTTGACAATAAAAATAGGTAAAAAGCGGTTATAATATCAGCTTAAATAGCAAAAGAATTTAATAATGTCAAATAATCAAAATTAAGGTTTAAAAGTGAGCAAAGCGCTAACCTGTCTTGAACCTAAGGCTGTTTGGTCTTACTTCAACGAAATTACAAAAATTCCTCGTCCTTCTTCTCATGAAGAAAAAATCGCTGAATTTATCTTAAAATTTGCGAAAGTACACGGATTTAAAAGCCATAAAGACGAAGTTGGCAACGTAATCATTGATATTGAAGCTACGGAAGATAAAAAGGATGCACCTTTAGTAATTCTGCAGGGTCATATGGATATGGTTCCTGTAGTTGAAGACGGATATACCCATGACTTTCTAAAAGAAGGCATAAAAGCTTACGTTGACGAACCCTTTGTTAAAGCTGAACACACCACATTAGGTGCAGATAACGGTATTGCTATTGCACTTGTAATGGCTTTAGCAGATGACAAGACCTTATCTCACGGTCCTTTAAGAGCAGTTTTTACAGTAGAAGAAGAAACTACTATGAAAGGTGCTACAGGTTTATCACCTGAATATTTACATGGCGACTTCCTCATTAACCTAGATTCTGAGGATAACGGTTACCTCTTTGTAAATTGTGCAGGTTCTTATGATGTAAACATCAAATTCAATTTCAGCAAAGTTGAAACTGAAGACACTAAAGCACTTGAAATTACCATGTCTCATTTAGCAGGCGGTCATTCAGGTGCTGATATTCATTTAGGTCACGCCAATGCGATTAAGCTATTAGCATCTTTACTTGACGATATGTCTGATGATGTTGATTTCTTTATCAATAACATCTCAGGCGGTGCAGTGCGCAATGCGATCCCTTCTAAAGCACAGTGCACCATCTGCGTGCCAGAAAAAGAAATTGATACTGCAAAGTCAAAGTTAAATGAGCTCTTTAAAGTACAAAAAGAGATCTATGCTAAGACCGATCCTATGATGACTCTTGAGATCACAGAGTCTGATAAAAGGGATGCTTTAGGTTATGCTCAAACCCTTGATCTAATCCACTTTATACGCTCACTGCCAAATGGCATTATGCGTATGTCACCAGAGTTTTCAGGTATTGTTGAAACTTCAATTAACCTTGGAGTTATTAACACTGATAACGACTGCGTAAAAATCTGTATGCTTGCACGCTCACTTAACAGCGATGCTTTAAGTGATATGATAAATACAGTTAAGTCTCAGTGTTATCTTTTAGATAACGTTGAGGTTGAAAAATCCAACAGACATGAACCTTGGTCATCACCAAGCAAGAACAGACTTATCGATGTTCTAAATGAAAGCTATAAGTCAGTTACTGGTAATGAGTTTAAGGTTACAGCTTTACATGCCGGCGTAGAATGTGCAACTTTTGCTAAGGCAAATAAGAAATTACAGCTAATTTCCATTGGACCTACAGTATTAAATCCACATTCTCCAAAAGAGCGTGTCGATATTGAAGGCGTAAAAGATATTTATTTAACAGTAAGTCGCGCTCTTGCGATGCTTTAATGTAATTAGGAAGAAATAATATGCGTCAGAACACCAGTTCTCAACGAGCTTCACTTCCATTTCAGTGTTTCCATACCTGTACTTCACCAGGCATGTCATCTGACAAAGCTGTTAATGCCGTGCTGTTTGTACGAGGTGCAAAACATAGTCGTCTGAAGATTTCTATTGTTAACTTTTCACAGAACGAGGATCACCGTAATCCTATGACCTATACAGGTTCATGCTTCGGTATTCATCGTTTTGAGGCTCCTCTTGTAGCAGACAAGAGCCAGAATCTGTTGACATACTACTTCAAGATTGCTCTTACAGATAAAGAAGGCAATGTAACCGATGTGGTTTGGTACAGCTCTTTAGGTATGTCAAGAGAACCTCCTCTAATGCAGCATTGCTATGCTTTAGAGTTATTCAATACTCACCCACAGTGGGCTATTGATTCAATTGTGTACCAGATCTTCCCTGACAAGTTCGCCTCATCTAGCGGAGCTTTCAATGTTGACGGTACCAGAGTTGAAACCGATGCTCCCATCAAGACTAAAGATTTTGAATTTGTAAATCTTGATGAGACACACTGCGGTGGTGATCTTGATGGTGTTGCAGCAATGTTGCCTTACATCCGTGGTTTAGGATGTGACACTATTTACATGACACCTATCTTTAAGGCTCCATCAGTTCATAAGTTTGATACTGAAGACTATGACATGGTTGATCCACACTTTGGTGGTAACGGTGCTTTAAAGAGACTGCGTACTGTAGCTTTAGGCTATGAAATGAAGATCATTCTTCATGGTACTTTCAATCACACCGGTGATACTCATCCTTGGTTTGACAGACAGGAGCGTACTGGTAAAGGAGCTTTGCGTCATAAAGATTCACCATATCGTGAGTACTACACTTTCACCTCAGAAGGTGAAGCTTATGTATCTGACGATAAGGCTAACTATCCTAAACTTGATTACTCAAGCTACCAGACCTGCTACAGTATTTTTGAAGGTAGTAATTCGGTTGTAAGAAAGTGGACACGTCCTCCATACGGTATTGACGGCTGGGTTATCGATGATGCATCTCAGATTGGAGATAACGGCAATGCCAGAAACAATCTGGAGAGATTGTCTCAAATCTGTCAGGCTGCAAGAGAAACTCATCTAGACTGCCTAATGTTAGGTCAGTTCGGTTCTGATCCTCGTTATGCTATCTGCAATGAAGGTAACGTTGACGGTACTATCAACTACACCGGTTTCTTAAGCCCCTTAAGATCATTCTTTGGTGGTATCAACTTAAACGGTGATCCTACCCCTTATACAGGTGATGATTTAAGAAGAAGCTGTGAAGAGTTCTCAGTTGGTGTTTCACAGCAGGTAAAACTGTGCTTGTTAAACCAGTTAGATAACTACAAGTTACCAAGATTCTATGAAATAATCGGTGGTGACAAATATCTGTATTTGGCAGCTTTAGCATGTCTGTTCACCTGGCGTGGTATTCCATGTGTATACCAAGGCGATGAATTAGGCGATGTAATTGCTAAATTTGATGTTGGTCCTCGTGACATGTTGCCATTTAAGGCTATGAAAGACAGACATGTAAGCGTAAACTCAAATGACGTTCAAAGCGTAATTACTGAGTTAGCTACATTACGCCGTTCAAATTCATCCTTCTCAAAAGGCTCAATGATCTTTATCTGCGCAGGTGGTGCTTATTTTGGCTTTATCCGTCTGTATGACACCAGATTCAGCATTGTGCTTGTAAATGCATCAAGACAGCAGGTAAAGGTAGAACAGGGGTCTGCCCTGTTCCCTCTTTTAGCTGCTACTTATATGCCTGAGGATTGTGGTTCTGATGATACTGAGGATTCAGGTGAAGATCTGTTAATTCCTCTATCAGGTAGAAACGTTCGCCGTTATGATCATGGCGAAGGTCTTGAAGGTCTGTATGAAATGTTAGCTCGTGAAAAGTTATCTGTTCACAGCTATGGTGCTACAAGAACTTCTCCTGAATTTGAAGAGAAGTTCTTAAAAGAGCTTACTGCAGGAAAAACTATGACTATTCCACCACGCTCAACTGTGGTGGTATCTAATGACAAGAAGTAATAGTCTTTCTCTGTAAAGCTTATAAGCCATTATTTAGTCACTGCTAGATAATGGCTTTTTTCTTTTATACAAATTTGCTATTTTTAATTTAGATTTGTTTCTCGTAACTGTTAATTTTTCCTCACATTGAAAAGTAAAAAATCATTTTTTAGAATTTTCTCAAGCTCAATAACTGGGTGAGATCCTGATTTTGTTGCGGTCAGTGCTAAACTTAAGAATTTTGAAAAGCTATCTTATGTAGAAAAACTTTTCTACGTTTTAGGTAACGATACACTATCAAGCAATGAGTTAATGGAGAAATTACATCTCTCACATAAACCAACATTTAGACATAATTACCTGTTGCCTGCTCTTGAACAGAACCTAATTGAAATGACCATTCCTGATAAGCCTAAGAGCAGATTACAAAAGTATAGAAAAACAAATGTAAAAGCTTGAACTTGATTACAAACTTGTGCATAAAACACAATTCACAGCTCAAATGTAAAACTTATTGTCTAAATCTCAGCCTTAACTTGTAATAACCACGGTTGATTTGAAAATTACCTTAGATGAAATCAAGTAAAAATGGTAGAATATGCAGATGTTAAAGATTTTCTCCTACAGCGGGAATTATTTGTTTTATAAGTTAAACGCTAGGTGCTCAAATGAATACTTATCCAAAGACAGCGCTGGTTATCAACTGTGGTAGCTCATCTGTTAAATTTGCCATTTTGAACCCAGAAGATGGCTATATCTTCTTAAATGGTATTGCTGAAGCTTTAGGTTTACCAGAGGCCAGAATTTCATGGAAGTTCAATGGCGGTGAAAAGACAGAGACAATGTTAGGCGCTGGAGCAGATCATAAGAAAGCTCTAGAGTTTTTAGTAAAGAATGTTCTTGAAAAAGATCAATCTTTATTAGATTCTATCGTTGCCTGCGGTCACAGAATTGTGCAGGGTGGTGATATCTACTCACAACCAACTCTAATCAACGATGAAGTTGAAGAAAACATTAAAAAGGTTATTCCTTTTGCACCTCTTCACAATCCTGCTCACTTATTAGGTATTGATGCTGCAAGAGCAAACTTCCCTAAAATTCCTCATGTTGCAGTATTCGATACAGCATTCCATCAGACTATGCCTCCAAAGGCATACCGTTATGCTATTCCTGAGGAATACTACACTGATTTACATTTACGTAAGTACGGTGCTCACGGAACTTCTCACATGTTCTTATCACAAGAAGCTGCTAAGCTTTTAGGTAAGCCACTAGAAGAGACCAACTTAATTACCTGTCACTTAGGTAACGGTGCTTCTGTTACTGCTGTTAAAGGCGGTAAGTGCGTAGATACCTCAATGGGTTTAACACCATTAGATGGTCTAATCATGGGTACACGTAGTGGTTGCATTGATGCTTCAGTTGTATTCTTCTTATGCGAAAGAATGGGCATGACACCAGATGAAGTTAAAGAAGTATTAAACAAGAAATCAGGAATGATGGCTGTATCTGGTGTTTCATCAGATTTCCGTCCTATCGTTGCTGGTATGAATGAAGGCAACGAGAGATGTAAGCTAGCTTTACAGATGTACGCATACCGTTTAGCTAAGTTCATCGCTTCATACTATGTACCACTAGGTGGTCACATCGACGCTATCGTATTCTCAGGTGGTGTTGGTGAGAACGGTCCTACCACTCGTAAGTTTGTTTGTGCTGAGTTACAGGAAGCATTCGGCATCAAACTAGATAACGAAGCAAACTACAACGCTAAGGTATTCATGGGTGTTGATAAGCAGCTTATCTCTACTCCTGATTCAAAGGTTAAAGTTTACGTTATCGCTACAAACGAAGAGTTGGTTATCGCTCGTTCAGCAATGAGCTTCGTAAAGTAATCTAACTCCTTTTGTATGAAATCCTAAACTGCTCTGCAGTTTAGGATTTTTTATCTCCACAACTGTCTTCTATTCCTATCTAGCTCTCAAGCCATTTTGCATCCTAAACTTTAGACTTTACTTGTAATAAATATTCTTTGTTTTAGTTCAGAAAACTTACTTAACACTTACAACTCTTTAAGGTAATATTGATTTAACACAGTGTTATAAAGTTATAACTTACATTGATTTTTAAGCAAAAAAAATAAGAAAAGGCGTAACGTATGATTGATGTTGCAGATTTAAGACGTAGTTATCAGCAAGGCGGTCTTGATGAAAAGGATCTGCCTGCTCATCCAATGGAGCTCTTTGAAAAGTGGTTACAACAGGCTATTGACTCTAAAATGTATGATCCTAACGGTGTAGTTGTAAGTACAGTAGATCAAAGTGGTCAGCCTTACTCAAGAATGGTACTGTTAAAAGACTATACCCGTGAGGAATTAATTTTCTACACCAACTTAGGCTCAAGAAAAGCAGAACAAATTAAAGGCAATCCAAAGATCTGCATGCTTTTCCCTTGGTACATGCTAGAAAGACAGGTAATGTTCATAGGTGAGGCTCATCGTCAGTCTCCACTGCAGGATCTTAAATATTTCCACTCACGCCCTAGAGGCAGTCAGATTGGTGCCTGGACATCTCATCAGTCTCATTTAATTTCAGCTCGTGGTGTCTTAGAAGGAAAATTTTTAGAGTTAAAAGAGAAGTTCAAAAACGGCGAAATTCCTCTGCCTTCATTCTGGGGTGGATATAGAGTTAAATTTACTAAAGTAGAGTTCTGGCAAGGTCGTGAAAACAGATTACATGACAGATTTATCTATGATTTAGAAGATGGTGTATGGCAGACACCTAAGAGATTAGCACCTTAAACTTTAAGTAAAGAGCTGCTTTTGATGAAAAAGGACCTTAAACAGGTCCTTTTTCATTTGCAATGACAGCTGTTTTAGAAAACTACAGTCTTATTACCATGAATAAAGACTTTGTCATCTAGAACCTTGTTAACTGCTCTCATTAAAACCATCTGCTCAACATCATGACCAGCCTTAGCTAAAGTCTCAGGATCATAGCGGTGGTTTACCTTAATTACATCCTGCTCAATGATAGGACCTTCATCAAGATTATTAGTTACAAAGTGGGCCGTTGCACCAATGATCTTTACACCACGGTTATAAGCCTGCAGATATGGCTTTGCACCGATAAATGCTGGTAAGAAGGAGTGGTGAATGTTAATGATCTTGCCTAAAGGATAGTGATTTACAAATTCAGGTGAAAGAATACGCATATATTTTGCTAAGATCACGTAATCTGGATTACATGAATCAATAACTTCCATCATGCGCTTTTCCTGCTCTTCTTTAGTAATACCATCACATGATACTAATTTAAAAGGAACTTCAAACTTTTCAGCTAATTTGCCTAAATCAGGATAATTACCTGCAACACAAACAATATCTGCATCCATTGCGCCAGAGTAAGACTTCATTAAAAGCTCACCTAAGCAATGAGATTCTTTAGTTACAAGTACACATAGACGACGGCGGTGATTGTCAGTTAATCTTACCTTAGCGCCTTGTGGCAATACGCCTACAACTGTGTTAATAAAGGTCTGATTTGAGTTTTCATCGCTAAACTCCCCTTCAATTACAGTTCTCATAAAGAATTTGTTATCCTCATGAGAAGCGAACTGATCCTGTCTTATAACGTTATAGTGGAATAGAGAGCAGACATTAGTGATTTTTGCAATCAAACCAACGTCATCTGAACACTCTGTTAATAGAATTCTTTTTTCCATAGATGTCTTTCTTTTTTACAAAAAATATTTTTTAATTTTATGAGGTTATATGTCTAATATACAAGCCTCAGCATTTTTGATCAAAAAATGATCGGTCCATTAGAGTGCATTTGGTGCATTTTGCGTAAATTATAGTTTTTTTTACGATTGTGTTTACAATGGAACTAATACTTTTATACACACATGTAATTAAGGAAGACAATCATAATGGCTATAGACGATACTCTACCTACTCTAGATAAGTATGCAACATTGATGATTCCTGGAAAGGATCCAATAAAACTTCCTATTTTAAAGGGAACACTAGGCCCTGAAGTTATCGATATTCGAGAATTGGGCAAGCAGGGATATTTCACCTATGATCCTGGCTTTGTGTCTACAGCATCATGTATGTCAAGAATTACCTTTATTGATGGTAAGAAAGGTATTTTGCTGTACAGAGGCTACCCTATCGATCAATTAGCAACCAAGTGTGACTATTTACAGGTTTGCTATCTTTTGTTCAAAGGTGAATTACCTAACAAAGAACAATATCAGACTTTCGTACACAGAATTAAGCACCATACGTTGGTTCACACACAGATGGAATCTTTATTCCAGGCTTTCCGTCGTGACTCTCACCCAATGGCAGTGCTATGTGGTGTTGCAGGCGCTCTATCAGCTTTCTATCACGACAGCTTAGATATTTATGATCCAGAGCATCGTGAGCTTACAGCAATTCGTTTGATTGCTAAAATGCCAACACTTGCTGCAATGTCATATAAATACTCAATAGGACATCCTTTCGTTTATCCAAGAAACGAATTGAGCTATACCGGTAACTTCCTGCACATGATGTTCTCAACTCCATGTGAAGAGTACAAGGTAAACCCAATTGTTGAAAAAGCTTTAGACAGAATTTTTACTCTTCATGCTGATCACGAGCAAAATGCTTCAACCTCATCTGTAAGATTGGCAGGATCTTCAGGTGCTAACCCATATGCATGTATTGCAGCAGGTGTTGCTTCTCTATGGGGTCCAGCTCACGGTGGTGCTAACGAAGCCTGCTTACGTATGTTAGAGGAAATTGGCTCTGTAGACAGAATTCCTCAGTACATTGCCCGTGCTAAGGATAAGAATGATCCATTCAGATTATTCGGTTTCGGTCACCGTGTATATAAGACCTTCGACCCACGTGCGATTGTAATGAGAGATACATGTCATGAAGTGCTAGATGCTCTGCACAAGGATGACAATCCACTATTAGCAGTTGCAACCGAGCTTGAAAAGATTGCTCTGTCTGATGAGTACTTTATTGAGAGAAATCTATACCCTAACGTTGATTTCTACTCAGGTATCATTCTAAATGCAATCGGTATCCCAACTTCAATGTTCACCGTTATCTTTGCAATTGCAAGAACTATCGGTTGGATCTCTCACTGGAATGAAATGAGACAGACAGCCGATTCACGTTTAGGACGACCTCGTCAGATTTATACCGGTAAGGAATTAAGAAGCGTAAAATCTATGTCCAGAAGATAGTTTCTCTAAGATGTAGTTTTTCTAAGAATATGTTCATCAAAAAGCCTGCTACTTTATAAGTTCGCAGGCTTTTTTAACGCAAAATCTAAATCAAGTCAGATCTGATAAAATAGTATAGATTAAATTAGATTAGAAGCTCTTAAAACCTCTTTGATGCACTCAGAGCTCTTGTATAAAAGCTCTAGTTCATCCTCAGGTAGTGGTAGAGCCAGTCTCTTTTCAACACCGTCTTTACCTACAACTGAAGGTAGAGATAAGGCTACATCCTTTAATCCATACTCACCTGTTAGAGGAACTGATACAGGTACAACAGCCTTCTCATCAAAGAATACAGCCTGAGCCAAACGGATAGCACCTGAGGCAATACCGGTATTAGTCCAGCCTTTAGCATCCATAACTTCATAAGCTGTCTTTACTACCTGTTTGTGGATTAACTCTCGGTCTAACTTAACCTCTGGAAAGTAGTTGTGCAGATCATTTAATCTGATACCACCGATAGATACAGTACTCCATGCAGGGAAGGCTGAGTTACCATGCTCACCTAGCATATAGCCCTGGATGTCCTGTGGGTTTACATCAAAATGACGAGATAAGATGTATTTGAATCTTAAAGTCTCTAAGGTAGTACCGGTACCGAATAATCTACCGTGTTTCCAACCAAACTTGGTAGCTGCTAGATAAGTTGTAACGTCTAAAGGATTGGTGATCATAATTAAGATAGCATCTGTATTGTACTTTACAACCTCAGTCATGATCTCAGTGATGTTCTTAACATTCTCTTTAGCAAGCTTTAAACGCTCATATTGGCCAGGAAGGATGCTAGGACCTGCGTCACAGATAATTACATCAGCATCTTTTACGGTGTCAAAGCCACCAGAGTAAACCTTAATATTACGGTTAATTGGTGAAGAAATAGAATGACAGATGTCCAAAGCTTCACCGTAAGCTACATTCTCTTTAATATCAATACAAGCAATTTCAGCTGCAATATTTGATGCTACAGCCTTAGTTAAAACTTCTGAACCTACATGACCTAAACCGATAATGGCCAGCTTATGAATTTTCATAATTGATCCTTATTGTTGGGTGAACATTGGGAATTATTTTTATTGTTGTATATGTGTAAAAGATACTACAAGGAAAAGAGAGGTCAAATAAAATTTTAGGATGTATTAAAAAGGATCACAAAACAAAAATCCCAGAGCTCATTGAGATTGAGATCTGGGATCTAAGATATTAAACGCTTAAATTAAGCGTTTAAAGCAGCCTTTGCCTGCTCAGCAATAGCTTGGAATGCAACCTTATCATTGATTGCAAGATCTGAAAGAACCTTACGATCGATAACAATGTTAGCCTTCTTTAAGCCATTGATTAACTGGCTGTAGCTTAAATCGTGCTGACGTGCTGCTGCATTGATACGAACAATCCATAAAGCACGGAACTGACGCTTCTTCTGACGACGATCACGATATGCGTACTGACCAGCCTTAGTTACAGCCTGAACAGCAGTACGGAAAGTACGTGAACGAGCACCATAGTAGCCCTTAGCTGCCTTTAAAACCTTCTTGTGACGAGCATGTGCGGTAACACCACGTTTAACTCTTGCCATTTGTCATATCCTCCACAAACTATGCGTAAGGTAACATACGTGCTACTGCGCGTAAGTTGCACTGCTTAACAGAAACCATGCTACGCAGCTGACGCTTGCGCTTGCTTGTCTTCTTTGTCAGGATGTGACGTAGGTTCTGGTGACGGCACTTGAATTTGCCACTACCAGTTTTCTTGAAACGCTTTGCTGCGCCTCTGTCGGTCTTCATTTTGACCTTGACTTTACCAGCCATTTTATATACTCCGCATTATTAGCAGTTAAACACAGTACAGGAGCTTTAGTCACCTAAAGACTTTTTAAACCCTGCAACTATTTCTTTTTAGGAGCTAACACCATAGTAGCCTGTCTACCTTCAACACGTGAAGCAGACTCTACTGATGCTATTCCCTTCTCAACGCATAGATCATTCTCTACACGCTTTAGGACATCTAAACCTAAGGACTGATGTGCCATTTCGCGACCGCGATAGCGAAGAGTTACCTTAGCTTTGTTGCCCTCTTCTAAGAAACGGATTAGGTTGCGTAGTTTAACCTGATAATCCGCTTCATCTGTACCAGGACGGAATTTAATTTCCTTAACCTGAACAACTTTTTGCTTCTTGCTCTTCTGATCTTTACTCTTCTGATAAAGATACTTGCCATACTCGATGAGTTTGCATACAGGAGGCTCAGCATTTGGACTGATCTCTACAAGATCTACGCCCTGTTCTTTAGCCATACGTAATGCATCGACTGTTGGCATAACACCAACTAGTTCATTGTCAGCATCTAACACACGTACTTCACGACATCTGATGTCATTGTTAATCCGGTTCTTTTGTAATGCTTTACCGGTCTTTCTGTTGTTGTTTATAGCAAGTACTCCTAACAAAGTTTAACCTAGAAGATTAAGAAACTTTAATCTTTCTTGTTTGCCTCAGCTTCCTGTCTTGATTTTTCAATCTCTACATCGGCATTAGGCATATTTTTGCGCTGTATAATATCTGATTTTATGAGTTTAATCAAGTCTTCTACAGTCATTGTACCTAAATCTGCACCTTTTCTGGTACGAACAGCTACTTTGCCCTGCTCAGCCTCTCTTGCACCACATACAACCAAATATGGAACATGCATTAAGGTATGCTCACGGATCTTAAAGCCAATCTTGTCATTGCGGAGATCGGTCTTAGCACGGATACCTTCAGCATCAAGTTTCTCATAAACCTGTTTTGCATAGTCGCACTGGTCATCAGTGATGTTCATAACAGCAACCTGACATGGAGATAACCAAGTTGGGAATGAACCTGCATATTCCTCAGTTAGAATACCGATGAAACGCTCTAATGAACCTAACATAGCACGGTGGATCATTACAGGAACGTGTTCTTGGTTATCCTCACCAATGTATGCTGCGCCTAAACGTGCTGGTAATGAGAAGTCTAACTGTACAGTACCGCACTGCCAAGCTCTACCTAAAGAGTCATGTAAAGTAAACTCAATCTTAGGACCGTAGAAAGCACCTTCTCCAGGCTGTAACTCAAACTCTAGATTGTTTGCTCTTAAAGCCTCTTTTAAGTCCTCTTCTGCTCTATCCCAAATTTCATCTGAACCGATACGCTTCTCTGGACGGGTTGACAGTTTGATATCAACGTTGTGGAAGTTGAATACATCATAAACGTCGTAAACCATCTTAATGCAGTCTGAAACTACGTCTAAGATCTGGCTGTCAGTACAGAAGATATGGGCATCATCCTGCTCGAAACCTCTTACTCTTAATAGACCGTGTAATGAGCCTGATGGTTCGTTACGGTGATCTTTACCGAACTCAGCCATTCTAATAGGTAGGTCACGGTATGAACGAGTACGTGAATTGAAGATCTGAATTGCACCAGGGCAGTTCATAGGCTTAATTGCGTAATCTCTGTTCTCTGACTTGGTGGTAAACATGTTCTCAGCATATTTATCCCAGTGACCAGATCTCTCCCACAATACTCTATCCATGATCTGTGGTGTATTAACCTCAATATAGTGATACTTGTGCAGCATCTCTCTCATGAAGTTCTCAACAATACGGTAAATAGTCCAACCGTCGTTGTGCCAGAATACTAAACCAGGAGCTTCCTGCTGGAAGTGGAACAGGTCTAACTTCTTACCTAAAACACGGTGATCACGCTTGGCAGCTTCTTCTCTACGCTTTAAGTAAGTCTTTAATTCATCTTTTGAAGCAAATGCACAGCCATAAATACGCTGTAACATCTTGTTCTTTGAATCACCACGCCAGTAAGCACCAGCAAAGTGAGTTAACTTGAAGTACTGGCAGAAGCCCATACGTGGAACATGAGGACCACGACACATGTCAACGTACTCATTATGGTGGTATAGACCGATTGACTTATCTGACTTGTCGATATTCTCTTCTAAAATTAACTTCTTGTATGGCTCATTGCGAGACTCAAAAGTGTCATAAGCTTTCTGCCAATCAACTACTTCCTTTACAACCTTGTAGTCTGTCTTAGCTAGCTCATGCATTCTCTTATCAAGAGCTTCAAGATCTTCTGCAGTTAACTTGTGGTCAATATCAACATCGTAGTAGAAACCATTGTCGATAACAGGACCTATAGCCATCTGTGTATTTGGCCATAACTGCTTGATAGCGTGTCCTAACAAGTGGGCACATGAATGGCGAATGATTTCAATACCCTCTTTATCCTTAGGAGTAATAATTGAAACCTCAGCATCGTGATCAATTAAATCACATGCATCATGTAGTTGACCGTCAATCTTACCTGCAACACAGTTACGTGCTAAACCAGGACCAATTGCCGAAGCTAGATCATAAATGGAAATTGGCCTATCAAACTCTTTGATATCGCCGTTTGGAAGTGTAATTTTTGGCATTTTTTAACCTCGATGCATACCTTGCATCTCAAGGCTCCATAATAAAATATTGAAGTTACTGTCCCCTGTAACTATCCTTGCACTACTCGACAAGGCCTTGCACAGAGCAACAACACACAGACTGTAAGCTCATATAAGAAATTTTGCTTAACCCGTCTGTAAACAGAATGGATTATACTCTCTTTAAGAAAATGTGCGCAATGGATAATTTTTACAAAAAAATATATGAAATAGCTAGTTACATATAGGTATGAAAATACATTAACTAATGTTCTACAAACAGTAGTCTACTACATATAAAAACAGTTATAAGGGAAAATAGGTTGTATGCAAATTTATCAGTACTTTACAATTCCAATACGCGATTTTTCTACCGCTTCTATAAATCAGTTGAAAAATAAAATGTTACTGTATATGTAAATCAAAATCATAAGGTATGTTTAAATAATCGTAACGATACAATTTTATAGTTATAGTAGTTAATTATTTATTGATTATTTAAAATTTCTTGATATAATATGCAAACCTTTTTTAGGCGCCCTTAGCTCAGCTTGGTTAGAGCATCACCTTGACATGGTGGGGGTCGGTGGTTCGAGTCCACTAGGGCGCACCATAAAATTGGCAGTGGTGATACTGTTTTTTTATGCTCAAAAGCGACCATATCAATATTCACTTCTATTTTTTTGTATTATATATAATACAATTCCGTTATCGTTTAAAAAAGCACATTTCTATACATCTTTTTGTGAACATTATCCTTTTATTTATCTCATTTGTGCTAATAATTTTTTAAAATTTTTCTTGATCAGATTTTTTATGATTTACGTAACAAATTTCACATTTGTTTTATTGAGTTTTCTTTTAAAAACGACGATGTCATTTATACTTAACACATCAATAATAATTACTAATAACAAATTTTATAAATCTTTAAGATTTCAAAACATAAGAAAGCAAAGAATTTAACAAAAGCAAAATTCTGACGATATACAAACAAACGATAAGGCTTACTTTTATTAAGGCGAACTAAAAGTAACAAAGCCAATCTATCAAACCACGATAATTAGGCTTTAGTTGCAATTTTCAGGACAATTCATTTATGAAAATTTTAAATTCATTTTTAAAAACATTGGGGTTATTAACCGCAGTTATCTCAGGATTATTGTTTTCATCAACCGTAGCCAACGCTTTTACAGTTGGAGTTGCTTTCCCAACACAAGATGACACTCGCTGGTACACAGAAGGCTTCATGCTAAACAATAAGTTAAAAGCAGCCGGATTTAATACAGAGTTATTCTTCGCAGGTGATCTTGACAATGGTCTTCAGTTAAAGCAACTAACAAGAATGCTCAACTCAAACGTTGATATTCTTGTTATTGCGTCAATAGATGGTTTCTCTTTAGTAGATACCTTAAAGCCAGCTCAAGATAAAAAGATCCCCATCATCAGTTATGACCGCTTAATCATGAACACCGATGCTCCTACTTACTATGCTTCTGTTGACAGCGAAATGATTGGTGAGTTGCAAGGACAATATATTATTGATCAACTACAACCTGGTAGTGGCAGCGTCAAGCAGATTGAGATTTTTACAGGATCTCCTGATGACAATAACGCTAGGATTTTCTATGAAGGAGCTATGAAAAAGCTAGGTGGATTTATTGACCTTGGTTATATCACTGTAAAATCAGGTGAGGTAACGCAAAAGGATACCGCCATACAAAATTGGAGCCCAGATCTTGCAAATAAGCGCATGAATGATCTCTTAGATAAAGTAGGTTACGGTCCTAATGGTGAGAGACTGGATGCTGTTTTAGCTCCTAGCGACGCTGTCGCAGATGGTATTGTCTTTGCCTTAAAAAAAAGAGGATATACAGCTGACAATATGCCAAAGATCACCGGTTGTGACTCTACACCTGCTGCTTTAGAACGTATTCAAAAAGGTGAACAAGGCATGACTATTTATAAATCAAATGAGCTTTGTGACACTGTCGTTCAGATGGTAAAAGATATCAGCCAAGGTAAACCAGTTGATGTAAATGACAACTTTACCTATGACAATGGTTTTAAGATCATGGACTCTGTTCTGTGCAAACCTGAATTAGTTGATAACAGTAATGTAGATATTGTTAAAAACTATTAGGTCATCGATAATTCTTATACAGAAAAGTATCGAGTAAAAGTACAAGCTCAATCTGAAAACAACAGATTGAGCTTCTTTTTGTAGCTTACTTTACTATCTTGTAGGACAACATTCTTTCCTACAGTTCATTTCCATTAGTGGCAATGACATTTTTATACCAGAAAGCAGAGTCTTTTAAGGTTCTCTTTTGAGTTCTTTAATCAACATAAATCAGACCAAATCTATACTTGTATCCTTCAGCCCACTCAAAGTTGTCCATGAGTTACCTGTAGTTATAGCCAATAACCTCAACATCTTCATCTATTGACTTTTCTAAAGAAATCTAATTTCTCGGTTACTATCATCCACTCTTCTTCAGACATGAAATCCTCTGGGGCAATATTTATGTAAGAAACAGCGCGTAGAGTAATAGTACCTTTAAACACAGGATCACACCGCTAGGCAACTGAGAATGGTCCCCTTCTATCAAAGAAGGTAAGCTCATAAGCTTTCTTGACTAATATTCAGTGTGCCTCGTAAGGGTAGCTGTTAGACTTTTTTAGATCTTCAAAACTTGCTTGATATTTAAGTGATGGTGAGATCTTATTACTAGCTCATATTCTGACTTAAATCTTGTTGTAAAAGAAACTCAACCATTACTTTATCTTCTTGCAAAGAACCTCACATTCTTTATTTCTAAAAGAGATACCATATATGTAGATTGAAGATATGTCTTCATTCTCAAGATAAGGCTTTGCATAGTTTTTATCTTCAATTTGAGCTAAAGCCACTCTTGCTTTAGCTTTCTAACTCTCAGAGAGAGTGCAGGTCTTAATCTCTATGATTACAACTTCATCTTGTTTATTTCTAAAGACAATATCTGCATAACCATCACCAGATTCATAGTTAGAATGGTATTCAGAGAAGAAGTTTACAGAGCAGTTAGAGAACAAGCCATTTAAATAACCATGGTAGTAGTTCTCATGAGGTGCCTTAGTTGCATTATCTCTTATAGAGATATAACTTTGTAACAGGTTATAGATAGTATCAGATGCAATCTCAGCCTTTCCTTCAAAGAGGTTATTAGCTAAAGTATCAGCAACACTGTTTGGTGCAATCTTTGTATTAAATCTGTTTTGAATGTTGTGTTCAAAGCATTCAAGTATCTCTAGGTTAGGTATTTTTACAAAGATATCTTTATTGTTTTCTTTTGCTAATTCTTCTTTTTTAGTCTGTTCCCAATCTACTGTCAGATAACCTGTATGTAAGAGTTATGACCAGAAATCATTCAATCACAGATTAACTCTTCAAAGTTCATCGAAGTTGCTAACAAATCAAAGATCGACTTCTTTACAGGTTGCTATATTCAAGATCTGATGACAGCAAAAGATTTTGATAAAGATTTAAAGAAACTTGATGCCACATGGAGTAGAGCTTTGAAGATGACAAGAAACTAACTTATCTAAAATCAGGTCACAGCAGGAGTTGCTGTGACCTAACCTTACAGGAATTACTGTTATTTCAGTGTCCGCCTAAAAGGTAGTGGACATAAAAATATAAAAACTCAACAAATAAAAACAAAACTTTGAAATCACATTGCAAAACTTCAATTCCATGAACCATTTCAATTCCATGTTACTATCACTTTATGACTCAAATTAAATTTATGAGACTTTTTTCTGAAGACTGAAACTGACGACAATTAATGTCGACCGGTCTACAACGAACAACGCATGATAGCAACTAGATAATGGTACCAGCTACATCAAAGCCTTAAAATTAACATATAACAATTTGATCAAAAAGGAAAATATTCACTCATTTTTCGTCATCAAATAATGTGAACTACAACAAATAAAATTATGAGTAACAGTAGTTTTTACTGATATTTTTAGAAATATGAGCAATTTCTTTGAAATATTGTCAAAGTTTGTAGTTCACAGTCACAGTTTTAATTTATCAAAATGAATAAACTTATCTTTAGTGATGATTGATGTATGAGCAAAAAGCAAATACATAATTATGGGATGTAAAATTATCACTTCATATAAATATACCTTTTAAGGCTCTTTGTGGTCAATTGCCATGAAGAGCCCTTTTCAAAAGGTATGTTACCTTGAAAGACACATCTTTTTCGTTTTCTACTTTTAGTTTTTATATATGATTTGACTGCGGACAAGATGCAGATCTGCATCCTTATATCGTTTGAGAAATAAAAAGACAACCTAATCTCCTAGATTGCCATTAACATGAGATTTAATCTTTAAGTTTTAATTACAGAGCAGAACTTGCCTTGTATAAAACTACGTCATTAACAGCTTCAATAGTGCAAGTCTCATTAGCTTTCTGTAATAAAGCCTTACCTTTACCGTAGTAACGGTTATTCTCACCTAACTTGAACTCACCACTTACTGCTAACCAGATACATGCACTCTTATCTTTAGGAACAGAGAACTTCTGATTTGTCTTTAATACATACTTAGTTAATCTGAAATCTTTAACTGGTACGTTGTACTCTTCACCGCCATCAGCTGTCTTTGCTGAAACTAAGGTCTTAGGAGTGATTTCTTCGAACTTAACAATCTTTAATAATTCTTTAACATCTACTAATTTAGAAGTTAAACCACCACGAATTACGTTGTCTGAGTTAGCCATTAACTCAATGTTCTGACCTTCAAGATAAGCATGAGGAATACCAGCTCCCTGGAATACTACATCCCCCTCTTTAACGTACATTAAGTTCATTATAAGAACCATGATTAGACCAGCATCTAAGTTCTGTCCGCATTCACGAGCACGAAGACCTGCACGTACAATCCAGAATAGAGGATCACGGCGAGAGATCTTTGAAGATTGATAATCGCCTTTGTTCTCATCTACTACTGGAGCTAAGATCTTATCTAAGGCTTCTTTTGATAAACCGAAGATATAGCCTACAAACTTGTTTAACCCATCTTCCGCATATTTCTTTGCAAGATCTTTTGTAGATGCAAAACGTGACAGATTCTTAATTGCTGTCTCTTTATGAGCAAAACCGTGTAACAGATAGAAATCTGATAAAGCTAACATCAGCTCTGGCTTGTGGTTGTTATCTTTGTAGTTACGCAGATTTGCAGGAACATTATCACGCTCTTCTCTGTCGTATCCTGCTCTTGCCTGCTCTAGAGTTGGATGAACCTGAATAGATAAAGGCTCACGTACGTCTAATACCTTTAATAAGTATGGAAGTCTGTTTGCGTACTCTTTGCAAACCTCTTCACCTAAAACAGATTTAGGATCGTAATCAATAAACTCTGATAACTTCTTACCATTAGAAAGTGTTGCAGTTCCACAAGGATGCTCACCTAACCAGTACTCAGCGCTTGGTTTTCCCTCAGGAACTGAATCTAATAGCATAGGGATATAACAATAACCTCCCCAAGCATAATCTTTGACAACACCCTTTAATTCAATCATTTTGACCTCTATTTATTTTCTAGATTTAAAAAAACTAGTTTTAAGTTAATTGTATTTTATAAAAATACCGACACAACTGTTGTTATTAAATTATTTAAACAGTTTTAAACTCACATAAGTTTTCCTACTGCTCTTGAGACAGAGACTCAAGATGTAAGCTGCTTGTAGTTTGTTCATTCTCACAATGACAGATAGTTGTACGAATCTCATCACTACATCTTTGATACAATTCAACTTCAAGACCAGCAGCATTGCTGTGACGAAAAACATTTAGCTTCAATCTTTGGATTGAACTCTATGGCATACAACATTCTGTCTTTAACCAGACAGGATTTATCTAAACACACTGGAGTTAAACACCGCAATAAAGAAACAGCTAAGAGAGCAAAGCTACTAAAGTCCTACAACAACGTGTTTTCAACATTCAAAGGTATTCCTCTTCTGACTTTAAATTACCTGTTTAAGTTTCTGGAAACGCCTCCTTTAGAGAGTTAACTCCTTACTTAACATCAATACAGGCGATCTTGAGATACACAGTGCATATTCCTATTGCAACTCTGACAAATTTCCTTTTAGAAGATATATAAATTCACTGATTTTTAAAGAGCATCATGCAAGGCTTAGATTCAGGATCTTATTAACTGTTTTGACGACAAACGAGCCATCAATTTATTTGAGATTGATCGGCTTTATTTGGTTGCCGTAAATCAAAATATTCCTTAGATCATTAGGGTTAATTTTTCAGAAACTTATATTTTTTAGGCGATGTATGGTACCATTTATCCGATCGTTACGGTTATATAAACAATAAGCAATTTATTAGTAACATTTTCAGAAATTTATTATGGCAGTTACATTAAAGACCATCGCTGAATATACAGGGCTCTCAGTTACTACTGTATCAAGAGCCTTAAAAGACGGCGACGATGTTAAGCAACCTACAATCGATAAGGTTAAAGCTGCAGCAAAAAAATTAGGTTATGCACCAAATCTTCAGGGGCTGAGCTTAAAAACAGGTATTAACTACAATCTTGTTGCAGTTCTTCCAATGTTAAAGAGTGGTGATATCGTTGGTGATATGGGCTCTCTACCTTTAATTTCAGGACTCACCTCAGGTCTTGTTGGCACTCCTTATAACCTCTCAGTAGTTCCAATGCTACCGGGACAGGATCCTCTAGAACCAGTAAAGTATGCTGTTGAAAGACGTTTAGCTGGCGGCATTATCATCAATGCGACCAAGACTAGAGATGAGAGAGTAACTTATCTACAGGAGCATAAGGTTCCATTTATTACCTTTGGTCAAACCGAAATGAGTATTGACCATGCTTTTGCTGATATTGATAACTACGATATCGGCTATAAAGCAGCTTCTTACCTGTTCCAAAAAGGCTGTAAGCGCATCTTAATGATCTCATCATCAGCTGAATATACCAATGCTTGTCATAAGTACTATGGTGTTAAAAGAGCAGCAATGGAGTACGGTATAGATTTTGATAGAGACAGAGATATTGTCTATGACTACTCTGTTCAAACAAACTACAGAAAACTCTTCTGTGACATCATGTCAAAAACTAATCATCCAGATGGTATCTTCTGTGGTTCTGAGATTTCATCATTAGGTTGTGTAGCTGGTGTTGCTGATGCAGGTTTAGTAGTTAACAAGGATGTTTATGTAATTAACATAGAAACCAGTGATTTACCTGCTTTCTATCAACCACCTATACCAGGATTAAGACAGAACTTCCATTCAATTGGTACAGTATTATCTAAGTACTTAATTAAACTTATTGAAGGTGAAGATCCTAAGAAGTTACAATTCTTAGAAAAAGCTACTTTCTATCCAAGATAGAGTAAACTTTTACATCAATTATCCGAAATGGCAAGCTAAAAACCTAAACTCCGCAGATCATAGTTACTAATCTTTGATCTGCAGAATTTAGGTTGTAAATAATAAAGTTATAGCTAGATGTTAAAAATATCTAACTGTTCTGAATCAGAACTATCTTTCCATGCCTTGTCAGCTTTAGCATCATCAGAACGCTGTTTTTCAATATTCTCAAAGTAGTCTTTTGCAGGTGGAACAATATACTCTCCTGTAAAGATTGAGGTATCAAACTTGGTTAAAGCAGGATTTTCCTCTGTTACAGATGCTTCAAGATCTTCTAACTTTTGATAGATAAGTGCATCTGCGCCAATTTCTTTGCAGATCTCTTCATTGTTTCTACCATAAGCAATAAGCTCTTTTGAGGTAGGCATATCAATACCATATATGTTTGGATAGCGGATCTCAGGAGATGCTGATGCAAAGAATACCTTGTTAGCACCTGCCTCACGAGCCATCTGAACAATCTGTAATGAAGTGGTACCACGTACGATTGAGTCATCAACTAAGAGTACGTTCTTGCCTGCAAACTCTGCTGGAATTGGGTTTAGCTTATTACGTACAGACTTCTTACGCTGTTTCTGACCTGGCATAATAAAGGTTCTGCCAATATAGCGGTTCTTTACAAAGCCCTGACGGTATGGAACACCTAATGATCTCGCGATCTGCACTGCAATATCAATTGAAGTATCAGGAATAGGAATTACCACATCAATCTTTAAATCCTGATGCTCTTTCTGGATCTGCTCGGCAAGCTTCGTGCCCATGCGGACTCTGGTTGCATATACAGATGCTCCATCGATAATGCTATCTGGACGAGCAAAGTAAACATACTCAAAGATACATGACTGTAAATGAGGATCCTTAGCGCAAATTTTTGAATATAACTGACCATCTTTGGTGATAAGTAAAGCTTCACCAGGTTTTACATCACGAACTAGCTTAAAGCCACTGACATCTAAAGCCACACTCTCTGAGGCTACCATGTATTCAGTCTTGCCATTCTCGTCTTTCTTCTCTCCTAGAACCATAGGTCTGATACCAAATGGATCACGGAAAGCGATTAGACCTACGCCTAAAACTAGGCAAACTACAGCATAACCACCTTTAATCTCATCATATACGCCGGAGATAGCTTTAAAAATGTCATCAGCAGTTGGTACATCACTATTGATTTGAGAGATTTTCCAGGCAAGGATATTTAGAAGAATTTCAGAATCGGATTGGGTATTAACATGGCGGTGGGCTTTTTTACACTTTTCTTTTAACTCTTTAGAATTGATAAGGTTTCCGTTATGAGCCAGTGCAATTCCGTATGGAGAGTTTACATAGAAAGGCTGAGCTTCTGCTGCTGATGAAGAGCCTGCTGTAGGATAACGGTTATGGGCGATACCAATGTTTCCGCGCAGTCTTAACATATGTCTTTGCTGAAAGACTTCAGTTACCATACCGTTTGCTTTGCGCTGATGAAAATTGTCATCTTCATCTACGGTTACGATACCTGCAGCATCTTGTCCGCGGTGCTGTAACACCTGCAAAGAATTATAAAGTGATAAATTGACAGGAGAGGTTCCGACAATTCCAACAACACCACACATAACTATAATGCTCCAGTTCCTGAGGTTCCTAAATAATTAAAGAACCATTCAACGATTACTTCAAGATGAGGTACAAAGATTGAATCTTTATACCAAGGATAATAGGTAATAAAAGAAAGAATATGGAGTTTAATTAGGATCTGTAATACTGCAAAGACAGCACTTACAATTAAAATTCCCCTAACCACTCCAAAGACCACACCTAAAAGTCTATCAAAGCTTGATAAACCTGCTTTCTTTACAAGTGAACTTATAGTACTTGCAACAAAACCTAAAGCAATTAAGGTGACAATAAAAAGAACAATGCTGGCGATTACTTTTCTAGTTAAATCGTCGTTTGAAAAGGTAATATATTCTGATAACTGTGGGTAAAACCGACTTGCAACTATAAAAGCTACAATCCACGAAAGAATAGAAGAGGCTTCACGAATAAAGCCTCTAAAAATAGATGTTATGGCTGACAAGCCAATAACACCTACTATTACCCAATCAAGTGCTGATAGCATTACTTAGTCTCAGCTGAGATTACTTCTAAGCCACCTAAGTACTTGCGTAAAACCTTAGGTACGGTAACAGAACCATCAGCATTCTGATAGTTTTCAAGAACAGCAACTAAAGTACGACCTACTGCTAGACCTGAACCGTTTAGAGTATGAACTAACTCTACCTTGCCATCCTTACGACGTAAACGAGCCTGCATACGGCGAGCTTGGAAGTCTACACAATTAGAGCATGATGAAATCTCGCGGTAGCAGTTCTGTGCTGGTAACCAAACCTCAATATCATAGGTCTTAGCAGAGCTAAAGCCCATATCACCAGTTGACAGAGCAACAACGTGATATGGGATCTCTAAAGCCTGTAGCACTGCTTCAGCATCATGAGTTAAGGTCTCTAAAGACTGCCATGATTCTTCTGGTTTAACAATCTGAACCATCTCAACCTTATCAAACTGATGCATACGGATTAAACCGCGGGTATCACGACCAGCTGAACCAGCCTCAGATCTGAAGCATGGAGTATGAGCTGTGATCTTAATTGGTAATTCCTGCTCAGGAATAATCTCACCACGAACCATGTTGGTTAATGGAACTTCAGCAGTTGGAATTAAGCAGAAATGATGATTTACACCATCGCCATCGCAGTCACCATCAAGATTGGTGTGGAACAAATCTTCAGCAAATTTAGGCATCTGACCTGTACCATATAATGAATCCATATTTACTAAGTATGGAGTGTAAATCTCGGTATAGCCCTGCTCATAATGCAAGTCTAACATTAACTGAACTAAAGCTCTGTGAAGTTTGCAGATAGGCCCCTTCATGAAAGCAAAACGTGCACCACTTACTTTACGTGCTGTTTCAAAATCTAACATGCCTAAGCCTTCACCAATAGCTACGTGATCTTTGATGTCAAAATCAAACTTACGTGGCTCTCCCCACTTTCTTACTTCAACATTGAAAGTATCATCAGCACCTAGTGGGCATGATGGATCTGGTAAATTAGGAACAGTAAGAGCGATGTCATTTAACTGCTTTAATACCTCATCCTGCTTCTGTTTTACTTCGGTCAATTCTTCACCGATCTTTGCTACCTGAGCCTTGATCTCAGATACGTCCTGACCTGCCTTAATTGCCTGACCGATACTCTTTGAAAGTGAATTACGCTGAGCCTGTAATTCTTGAGTGCGAGTCATAGTCTCTTTACGTAATGACTCTAATTCATTGATCTTCTGAACATCTAATTTGTAGTTACGTGTTGCTAGGCGCTTCGCAGCCTCTTCAATATCAGCGCGTAAATATCTTGAATCAAGCATGGATAATTGCCATTTGTTAAAGTTAATAAAGAATTCTGTTTAATTGCTTTTATGCAATCAATAATACGCTGGTAATTTTAGCATACAGAGTGAAAATTTGTTCAAATAATATTAAGTGCGCCAAAGTTACTCATACTGTACTTTTTTACCTTTAAAGCCCTGAGGGTAGCGCTTGTCTTTTTCTAACTCATCTCTTTGTCTTAGATATTCTTCTTTTTTAGATAAGTTAAGTTCAAAGCCTCTGTCTGATGGATGATAGTACACTGTGCCTGTTAGTTCTTCAGGGAAGAAACTCTCCCCTGCTGCATATGCTCCCAGATAATCGTGAGCATAACGGTAGGTTGCTTTATACCCTAATTTTTCCATAAGCTTAGTAGGTGCATTTCTGAGATAAATCGGTACATCAAGCTCTCCATTTTGTTTTGCATCTTCACGAGCTTTATGGAAGGCTTCATATAAATGGTTACTCTTAGGAGCTAAAGCACAATATACAGTAGCCTCAGCAATCGCTCTCTCACCTTCATAAGCACCTATTCTGTCAAAGATATCCCAAGCATTAAGGCATACTGTCATAGCTCTAGGATCTGCAAGACCAATATCCTCGGTTGCGATCGCTAATAAACGTCTTGCCACGTACAGAGGATCCCCTCCTGCCTCTAAAATACGTGAATACCAGTACAAGGCTGCATCAGGTGCGCTGCCGCGCACTGATTTATGGAAGGCGGAAATTAACTCGTAATAGGCATCACCGCCTTTATCATAATTTATGAGTTTTCGACCTGCTACAGCTCCTACCATAGCAAGGGTTAAGATTTTGCCACCTGTTTTTACGGGAGAAGCTAAATCTGATGCCATCTCTAATATATTTAACAGGTATCTAGCATCTCCTGCAGCTAAATCAATAATGGCTTTTTCTACACCGTCTGCTAAATGGATGTTTTCTTTTAAAAGACCGCGCTCTGAGTTTAAGGCATTATAAAGTAAGGTTCTAGACTCGTCTTCAGAGAGTTTTTGCAATACATACACTCTAGCTCGAGATAAGAGAGCAGAATTTAAACTAAAAGATGGGTTCTCTGTTGTAGCACCAATAAAAGTAATAGTGCCATTTTCAATATGAGGTAAAAAGGCATCTTGCTGAGATTTGTTAAAACGATGAACCTCATCGACAAATAAAAGTGTTTTAACGCCACTTCTTTTGCGCAATAAAGCTCTATCTACAGCTTCACGTATATCCTTTACACCTGAGGTTACAGCAGGTATTTGCTCAAAATGCGCGTTACAGGCTTTTGCAAAGAGCAATGCTAAGGTAGTTTTTCCAACTCCAGGAGGTCCCCAGAGGATCATTGAATAGCATTGACCTTTATTTAAGATAGTTCTTAAAGGTCTGCCTTCACCTAAAAGATGTGATTGACCTACATACTCTTCTAAAGTTTTAGGTCTCATTCTTGAGGCTAAAGGAGCAAACTCGTCGTTTAGCTCCTTATCTAATTGTTCATTGGCTTTATGATCTGCTTTTTCCTGATCAAATTGACTGAACAGATCAGTTTGACTTTCGTTCATCATCTATCTGAGCATCCTCAGGAATTTTGTACTCAAATGAGCTGTCAGACACTTGGGTCTTTACTTGAGATAAAGTGTAGCGATTGGTATTACCATCTTTTAACTGTACATATAAATCAGATACTAAATCACCTTGAAACTCTAGCTTAATTGACACAACCTGACCAGGATTTTTAGCTTTTAGAACATAGCTATTACCAACTTTTGCAACCTCATACTGTCCCCACACAGATTCACTCTTTGTGGTTAATAGCATGAATGGTGAGGAGTAAAGCTCCTGTTTATCAAAAATGCTTACCTGGTTTACAAAAGGATCATAAAAATAAACAGTGCTTCCTTTGGTAAATAGAACCTGTTCATCAGGACTTGTAGTATGCAAAATGAACTTATCGGGTTTCTTTAGAGAAAGTCTTCCTGATGACTTAGACACTAAAGAGCCATCTTTTCTAGTAACAGTTTGAGAAAAAGTTGAACTTAAAGCATTTAAAGTTGAGAGTTTTGACTGTAACTCTTCTTTTGTATCAGCACTTGCCTGAAAAGACACAGAAACTAAAAAAGCAACCATTACAGCTTTTACGAATGCTACTTTCACACCCTTTAAACTAGTTACTAATCTCATGAAAATTACCTTTTATGTAAACAGACTTCTTTACACTAAAATAAGATAGAAGACTGTGTTCTTATCCTGTTACTGAATTAAAAAGCCTTTATCATCAATGATTTGTTGAGCCTGCATCTGGCGGTGAATTTTACGTGCTCTGTTATAGCCAAAACCAAATGCAGTTTGTAGTTCTGATACAGAGAGTCTCTTGTTTGATGAGCAGTATGATCTTGCATATTCAACTACCTGATCAAACTTAGCATCTAGTTGCTGTGCTGAACCATCACTATCTTCACTCTCAACGCTTTCCTCTTCCTCACTTTCAGTAATGCCCTCAACATATTCAGGCTCACCTGCCTGCTGTATCCATGAGGATACAACCTTTTCAACATCCTGATTGCTTGTAAATGGACCTTGTGCACGGAACATCTGAGAGCGGTTTAACTGCTGATACTTAACTAACATATCACCATTACCTAAAAGTTTTTCAGCACCTGTCTCATCTAAAACAATTCGTGATTCCATTGAGTTTTGAACGGTATAAGCAATGTGAGATGGCATATTTGCTTTAATCGCACCGGTTACAATATCTGCTCTTGGAGTTTGTGTTGCTAAGATTAAATGGATACCAGCCGCTCTTGCCTTTGCTGTTAATCTTGCAATTAAAGCTTCTGGAGTGTTACCGTCTTTTTTTCTAGTTACACTAGCTACTGCCATTAAGTCAGCAAACTCGTCGATTACTAAAACAATATATGGAACTGGCTTTAGCTCTGGAGGAATACCAATTGTGTTTTCACACCACATAGGATCATAAACTTTCTCACCCAAGAGATTCTTTTCTTTGATGAAATCATTTAACTGTGAAATTTTTGATAAATTCATCAAGGATAAAAGTTTATAACGACGCTCCATTTCCTTAATCAACCATGCTAATGAAGCTACAGTTGAATCAGGATCAGTAATAATTGGAGTTAATAGGTGAGGTAAATTCTGGTATTGAGAGAACTCAACAGTCTTAGGATCAACCATGATAAGACGTAACTCAGCAGGTGATCTTGCAAAGAGCAATGATACTAGCATTGAGTTTAAACCAGCTGACTTACCAGAACCTGTGGTACCTGCAATCAGTAGATGAGGAGCATCTGCAAGATCTGCTATAACAGGAATACCCACAGTGTCTACACCTAAACACATTGGCAGTTTTGCTTTCGAGTGTACAAATTCCTCTGAATCGATAATGTCACCTAAACGGATCATTTGGCGCTTATCATTTGGAACTTCAATACCAACATATGGAGTACCAGGTACCACCTCGATGATGTTGATGTTTTGACTCATTAGGCTTCGCTGCATATCAGTTTCTAAGTTTACGATGGTCTTAGACTTGGTACCTGCTTCAAGACTAATATCATATCTTGTAATAACAGGACCCGATACGGTCTGTTCAACTTTTGCTTTAACACCAAAGTCACTCATAAACTTATCAATACGAGCTGATTTTTCTGAAATTTCTTCAGCTGATACCTGTTCTTGAGACTGTGACTGCTCTAATAAATCAAATGAAGGTCTCCATTTGCCATAAATTTTTGAAGGAGATGTTTCTGTTGCCTTTGCATAAGAGACTGTAGCTTTAGAGGCACCGTTTGTGTTTGAGCCTTTAATTTCAATCTTATTTGAAATGTTATTTGGTCTAAAAGTATTCATAGACTCAAACGGAGGTTTAGACTCATATCTGGAACCATCCATGACATTAGCAGGAGTATTTGAAGAAACACTGTTCACTCTTTCACTTGATCTAATCTCAGGGTTAATATTCATTACAGATGCACTGTTTTGAGTATTAGCAGAATAGCCTGATTCAATAACTGAGTTCAAAGTGCTGTTCTCTTTTTCTGGCAATGGAGCGTATGGATTAAACATAGGCTCTGTAGCTTGAGTCTGTTGCTGTGAAGATTGTGTTAGTGCACCTGTCTGCTGAGCATGTAAAGCTTCAGTTAATAACTTGTCATCACCAGACTTGTTTTCTTCAGCAACATTTTGATTAGCGCTAGTAGCTATACTCTGACTTACTCCCTGATATGGGGTAACTAATGGCTCCTGATTTACCTTATTTTCAGATGAAGATGTGTTTTCATTATTAACTTTTGAGCTATTTACATGAGAGTTACTATCTGCTGGTGCAGTTGCTACATTACTCTGTGAAGTTAAAACTCCTCTTGCCACCTTTGAATACTGTTCATAACTTGAATCTGACTCTTTAATTGGTTGAGTATCAGCAATAGAAAGCTCTTCATCACTCTCATCAGATGAAGGCACAAAAGCTGAACTTAAGTTTTCAACTTCAATTTTTGAACTATCTTGAGACTTGGTAAGATCAGTAAAGTTAATTACGTTTTCTGAAATTTCACCTTGGCTTGGTAACATTGAACTTGTTGTAGTAGCTTCACCATAAGCTTTATTATCCTCTGATAAAGTAGGAGCTCCGGTAATTACAGATGAAGGCTGTGAGTATTCGCCACTTACAGATGAACCATCAGAACTAATGCTAACCTTAGGCTCATTATTAGGTACGTTTACTGTTGGTATGGTGGTGGTTCTGGTAATTACAGTGCTTACCTCAGAACGACGAGAAGGATTACCTACAACTTCAGTTGGAGGAAGGTGATCAGCTCCTGCCTTATAAACAATAGTTGAAACTTTGGGCTCTGTTGCATTGCTGTAGTCAGCTCCATAACCTTTGCTGTAACTTGAACTCTGATTATCACTACTATTTTCTAGTCTTGTAATGATAGTCTTTTTAACTGTGTTATGAACCACTGGTTCTTGTACATTTCTGCTATCTTTAATAATAGTCTTAGTTGAACCATCATCGTAATTTTGATTAGATGAAGGAGCTACATTTGGAGCGTTAACTCCTGAAATGTAGGTAGATGGACCTGAATTTGCATCCTCAGAGGTATTATCAAATCCATAAGAATTTGAGTATGTGCTAGATGTTGAGCTAGTTGACGCATCTGATGATTTCTTATACTCAGGAACCTGAACGCCAGGAGTAATATAAGGGCTAGACTCTTCTTGAGCTCCCAAGCCCTCCTGAGAAGTTGAATTCTGTGTTAGTGCATTACTATCAGCAGAAAAGTTTCCAATTGAACCAAATTCAGGTTCAATTCTCTTCACTTCAGGTTCTCGTCTATGAGCAACAGCGGAACGGGTTCTATTGTGACGAGGCTTTTCAATTGATGACTGCTCATTATTTGTACTTGGAAAGATTTTTTTCTTTTCACCAAAGGCTGGAAGTGAACCTGATGAAAAAGAAGTGCTTTTGAAAAGATCGCTAGTTGTATTCTCTTCTGCTTTTTTCTTTGTAGAAAAATCAAGATTGGTTTGGAACGGCTCTTTTAACTCTCCGTTTTTAGTGTCAAGCTTGATATTGCCATACAAAACGCTGTCATCTTCTTGAGTATTAACTTGAGGCTCTTGTTTTTCGTTCTTATTGTTGTCTTGCTTTTTATCTTTATCGAAGAAGCCAAATATAAAATTACCGATCTTGTCAAAGTACCAAAAAGGACCTTTTGAGGTAAAGAGGAAAAGGCCTAGTAATGTAACTAAAGCAGGTAAAAGTTTTCCTATTGGGAATGGCAATGAGTCAAACATGCTCATAAAGAAATAGCCTAAAAAGCCACCTAAACTAGTTTCTGTATCTACAACCAATCCTGAAAATAATGAGCACAGACCAATTACAAGGATGTTAAAACCTAAGATAAACAGACCTATTACAAAGAAGTCTATTTCTTTTAGAGCGATCTTTTTGATAAAGAGTTTGTAACCTATAAATACAAATACCAAAGGAAACAGAAAAGTAACATTTCCAAAGTAATTAAACACATTTTCCATAAAGGAACTTTGTGCTGTTGTTACTATTCCATCTGTGGTTTCATTAGTCAGTAGCTCTCCACTCATAGCCTTGTGGAGATTATTACGGAATGAAATTAAAACAAAAATGCAGATCAAACTTGCAAGACAAACCGCGCCAAACAATACCTTTCTAAAAAGGCTGATACTACTGTGATGTGCCGCTCCCTGAGTTGGGCGAAATTGCATTTGAGTCCTCCGCTAATTCTTTGTTCTTTATCAAAATTTTTATTATTTTTATAGGTTTACTTGCTTATATATTTCTTGCTGTAAAAATCTCGATAATGTTAGCACCATTCATGCATTCAATCAATTTTATCAACTGGCAATTTTAGTTCTGATTTTCCTTAATAACTTTACAAAAATTGATTACAATAGCGGCATTAACTAAAGAGAGAAAATCATGATCAATATTGTTCTATACCAGCCAGAAATGCCTTCAAATGCAGGCAACATTATTAGACTAAGCGTAAACTGCGGTGCAAGGCTTCATTTTGTAGGTCCACTAGGCTTCTATCTTGATAATGAAAGACTGATGAGAGCTGGTCTTGATTACCATGAGCTGTGCAACCTTACAGTTCATGTCAACTTTCAGCAATTCCTAGAAAAAGAAAAACCAAAGCGTTTAATTGCTTCTACATCTAAAGCACACCACTCACATGTTTCTTTTAAGTTTGAAGATGGTGACTATGTGATCTTCGGTAGAGAAAAAGAAGGACTGCCTGATGAGGTGTATAAGGTTATACCTGATGATCTGAGAATTAAGATCCCTATGGCACCAAACAGTCGCTGTCTTAACCTCTCAAACTCTGTTGCAGTTGTTGCCTATGAGGCATGGAGACAACTAGGATTTAAGGACGCATTAATTTAAAAATTTTAGCTATTTTTCTGTTATTATATCGGCCGTCAAAACTGCATTAAAAATAATAGAGTAAAGCTGTGCTAATAAACTCTGAATAAAACAAACTTTGCAGAGTTTTATTCAGCAATCTTTTTAAGATAAAAGAGGATACTTCATTGCTAGATTTCTTAGTGGGATTTTTTGGTAGTTACGGCTATGCGGCCGTTTTTGCATGTCTTGTTTTATGCGGATTAGGCGTACCTGTACCAGAAGATATCACCTTAGTTTCAGGCGGTGTAATTTCAGGTCTTGATCTTGCTAATCCTCATATCATGTTAGTTGTAGGTCTCATTGGTGTACTATTTGGTGATAGCACCATGTTCCTTGCAGGCAGGATCTTTGGTTACCGTATTCAAAAGATTAAGACCTTCAGAAAGATTGTTACTCCTCAAAGATTCTCTCAAATTCAACGTAAATTTAAACAATATGGCTTAGGCTTACTGTTTGTAGCTCGTTTTCTTCCTGGTTTAAGATCCCCTATTTACCTAGTAGCCGGTATGAGCCATCGTATCTCCTACATAACCTTCATTATTATGGATGGTTTAGCAGCACTTATCTCTGTTCCTGTTTGGATCTATTTAGGATTCTTCTTTGCTGACAATCTTGATACCCTCATGACTTATGTTCACGATGTACAAAAAGCAATCTATTTAGTTTTAGGCTTATTAGTTATCGTCGTTGTATTTGTAATTCTAAAAAAGAAGTTCCACTCAAAAATGAATCAAGTTGCATCAGATACTGATGACAAGGACAACAAGATCTAAGCTAATAGGTTGACCTTTTAGTGAGGTCAATCATTCTCATCTTTTCTTCAAAAATGACAAAATATGTCAGTATCTTGCGGTTCGGCTGTTATAAATAATGTATATTTATAACTGAAAGATAAAAGAGCAGAGTCAAACCTAAAACATGATCGAATAATGAGCAACAAACAATTCTTAGAATTACCATACGGTAAAGATGACTTTACAAAATTAAGAGAACAGAATTGCTATTTTGTTGATAAAACTCCTTATATAAAGCAAGTCTTTGGAGTAGATGCCTCAGATGTATTGTTGTTTACCCGTCCAAGACGTTTTGGTAAGACTCTGCTCATAAGCATGTTTGACTCATTTTTGAAAATCAATCCTGAAAAACCATTTGATAACTCAAAACAATTAGAGCTCTTTAAAGGTACTAAAATCTTAGAAGATAAAGAGTTCTGTGATAAGTTCATGGGACAGTGTCCTGTTATTACCATTACTTTAAAAAAAGTAGACGGTACTAATTTTAAAGAGTTTTATGAGAGTTTTGCCTCAGCTGTATATGATGTTACTTTAAGATACAGCTATCTAAAAAATAGTAATAAATTAGATAAATCCGATAAAGAAGAGTTAGAACACTTAACCACCAAAGATTACTTACTTAATATCGAAAATCAGCAAACTGTAAAAGATGCTTTAAGGACTTTATCAGGACTCTTATATAAAGAATATGGAAGACGTGCCATTCTTTTAATAGATGAGTACGATGTACCACTAGCAGCAGCTTCATACCGCGATAGAGTAAACAAAGTTCTATATAAGAACAGACCTGACTTTGTGGCAGACTGCCATGAAAAGATGGTTGCCTTAATGAAAGGCTTTTTTGACTTGTTAAAAACCACTCCTGGTGATGAAGGTGCTATTAGTAAAGCAGTGATTACAGGATGTTTAAAGGTAGCTAAGAACAGCTTATTTACAGGTGTTAACAACTTTAATGTAAATACAGTAACCTCTCAAAATATGAATTTGACAGGTATCATTGGTTTTACCAAAGATGAGACCTATCAAATTCTAAAAGACTATGAGATGGATGATTATGCTACAGACGTTAAAAATAACTATGACGGTTATAAGTTCTGTGACAAAGAGATATTCTGTCCATGGGATGTGATTAACTATCTAGATGAAAATTATCAAAACAATTTAAACGGTCATAAAACTCTAGTAAAAGCTAATAACTATTGGGCAAATTCAACCTCAAGTCCTGCTTTATATGAGTATCTTGGATTCCTTACAGACAATGACAACCAAAAGATGCAGAATTTAGTTGATGCTAAGTCAATTAAATTCGAACTAAATGAATCTATGAATTATGACACTTTGTCAGAGCATAACTCAAATGACTTCTGGTCACTACTGCTTCATACCGGTTATCTGACCTTAGATTGGGAACGGACTAAAAAAGAAGAGCTAAAAAAAGACTGTAAAACCAATAAAGATGTCTTTGCAAGAATTCCTAATTTAGAAATCTTAGGGTGCTTTAACAATAACATTAAAGAGAAATTCAGCTCTGATTTTAAAGTGCTCAATCTGCGCAATAAGTTTGTTAATGCTTTGTCTTGTGGCAATCAAAAAGAAATTTATGACGTCTTATTTGATATGCTACAAAAATATGTCTCAATTAGGGATACAGCAACTAAAGCTCCACACGAGAACTACTATCATGGCTTTATCAATGGCATCTTTACAAGTTGCGAGAAACTCGTATCAGAATACCATTCTAATTATGAGTCTGGTAATGGATATCCTGATATTACCTTTAAAGCTGAGCGTAATACCAAAGCTGTAATCATTGAGATAAAAGCTACCTCTAATGATGAGGATATGGATGAGCTTGCAGCTAAGGCTCTATCTCAGATTGAAGAGATGAACTACGCACAACCTTTTTTTAAACAATCAAAGATTACTGAGATCTACGCTTATGGCTTAGTATTTTGTAAAAAGGATTGTCTTGTGGTTTGCAAAAAGCTTAAATAGATAAGCATCTGATGACTTCCTTTACTATCATTCAATCTGTCTTAAAAGGTATGGTTGAAAGTAGTATCAAATGTTTACTTAAGTGAACTTTCTTACATTCACTTAAGTTATTGTTTCAAATGTTATAAAATACCTCTCGGTTGGGCAACGAAAGTTGCCTTTGTTCGTTCACTTATTTGGAAACAATAATGGATGCTTTAACTCAAATAGTTGCAGACATCAACTCGATCCTTTGGGGACCATGGTGTCTGATCCCAGTACTGGTGGGCGCAGGTATCTTCTTTACCTTTAAGCTTCGCTTCGTGCAGATCCGTCAATTTGGACGCGCCGTAAAACACGTATTCGGTGGCCTGTCATTTAACGGTGAAAAAGCAGGTAACCACGGAATGACCTCCTTCCAGTCACTAGCAACCGCAATTGCTGCCCAAGTAGGAACAGGTAATCTTGCAGGTGTAGCTACAGCTATGGCAATGGGTGGTCCTGGTGCCATCTTCTGGATGTGGCTTGCAGCTTTCTTTGGTATGGCAACTATCTTTTCTGAAGCAATTTTAGCTCAGCTATATCGCTCAAAAGATTCTGAAGGTCATATCACAGGTGGTCCTTCTTACTACATTACCCACGGTTTAGGTAGTAAGTCACTTGCAACCATCTTCTCTGTTCTTATCATTATTGCCTTAGGTTTTATTGGCAATATGGTGCAGGCAAACTCAATTTCAACTGCATTTAATTCTGCTTTTGACATTCCAACTCAGGTAACAGGTCTTTTCGTCATTCTGTTAGCTGGTTTCATCTTTATTGGTGGTATCAAGCGTATTGCAGGATTTGCTGAAAAGATGGTTCCTCTAATGGCTGGTGTCTATGTTTTAGGCGCTATCTACATTATGATCTGCTATGCTGGCGATATTCTGCCAACCTTTAAAGAGATCTTTGTAGGTGCATTTAATCCATCTGCTGCAACCGGCGGTGTAATCGGTGCTTCTGTAAAAGAAGCTATCCGTTACGGTGTTGCTCGTGGTCTGTTCTCTAACGAAGCAGGTATGGGTTCTACTCCACATGCTCATGCTATTGCTAGAGTAAAGCACCCTGTTGAGCAAGGTTTAGCAGCTATCATTGGTCTATTCATTGATACCTTCATTGTGCTTACCGCAACAGCATTAGTTATTTTAGTAACAGGCTCTTTAGATGGTACTAAGACTGGTATTGAATTAACTCAGGCTGCATTCGTAAAAGGTATGGGTTCAGCTGGCTCAGGCTTCGTAGCTTTATGTTTGTTCTTTGCTGCCTTTACAACCATCATCGGCTGGTACTTCTTTGCTGTACAGAATGTTAAATACCTCTTCGGTTACAAGGTTATTAACATCTTCTCAGTTATTGTACTCTGCTTCTTGATGACAGGCTCTTTCTTAAAGGTAAACCTAGTTTGGGAATTAGCTGATATGTTCAACGGTTTAATGGTAATACCAAATATCATTGCTGTAATTGGTTTATACAAACTGGTTGTAAGAGCATTAGACGACTATGAAGGCAAGTTCCTTAAAGGTGATAGACCGCTGTTTGGAGCTTCTGAGCAGTTGACCGGTCGTATGGCAAAAATAAACACTCTACATAGAAGAAAGAAGCAACGTTCATAACTTAAAAAGTTAAAAGAAAAGTCTAAGTAAAAGGCCTCAAACTTTTTGAAAGCACGAGGCCTTTTTAATGTAACTTTATAAAAATTTTTATGCTTTTACAGCATCTTTAGTATTCTCTAAGATCCACTCTCCGTTTGAGTTCTTTGAAATTAACATCAGTTCATGCTTTGCAATTAAACTTGAACGATGACCTACACTTAAGATTACAGAATCTTTTAATTCAGTTCTTAATAAGTCATAGGCAACAGATTCAATTCTTTCGTCTAAAGCTGAGCTTGTCTCATCTAAGAATAAGATCTGAGGCTTAATTAAAAGAGCTCTGATAATGGCAATACGTTGCTGTTCACCTAAAGACAACATCAACGACCAGTTATCCTCTTTATCAAGATCAGCTACTAGATAATCAAGTGATAACTCGTGCAAGTCCATCTCAATTCTGCCATCTTTTACAGTTTCTCCAGGATAAGAGATAGCATCTCTTAAAGTGCCTAAAGGTAAATAAGGCTTTTGAGATAAGAATAAAGTACTGTAGTTCTCAGGTTCTAAGATCTCACCTTCAGCATGTGGCCAGATGCCTGCAATAGTTTTAATTAATGTAGACTTACCACAGCCTGATGGACCTCTGATTAAAAGACTTTGTCCGTCTTTTAATTCTAATGACAGATTGTTCCACAGCATCTTGCCTGTAGGAGTTCTTACAGTAAGACTATTTAAGCTAAACTTACTGCCCTCTTTTTTAGGAGCAAGACATTCAATTTCATTGCTTGAATCCATGCTGTCAAAGAATAAAGCTAAACGATCGATCACTGATTTGTAGTTAGCCCATGTTGAGAATGAGCTGATAATGGTAGATAAAGAGTCCTGAACCTTACCAAAGGCAGAGCTAATCTGCATGATGCTACCTATGGTAATTACCTTAGCAAAATACATAGGAGCTGCAATTAGCATTGGGAAGATCACCGCTGTCTGTGCATAACCTAAGGTAAAGAAACCTAAAACCTTTTCTCTTTTAATTAAAGCAAAGTAGTTTTTAACTACCTCAGAGAATCTGTTTCTTAAAATTTTCTCCTCAGGCTCCTGACCGTTATATAGAGAAATTGACTCTGAATTTTCTCTTACTCTGATTAAAGAGAAACGAAAATCAGCTTCATAACGCTGCTGACGGAAGTTTAACTTTACTAAAGGCTTACCAATGATGAAGGTTAAAATGGTACCAATAAACGCATAAGCTACTGCTAAATAGAGCATATAGCCATCAGGTAAATGCAGTTCATAACCATTCCACAAGGTCATGGTTACGGCATGAGATAGATCCCAAAGCACCACACCAAAGGTACCTAACATTGCAAGATCTGATGCTGTACCTAAAAGTAAAGATACTGTAAGACTTACAAAGTTGCCTAGATCCTCAGAAATACGCTGATCAGGGTTTTCTGTTTTTCTATCCTCTAATTGCATCTTATAAAAAGAATCACCCTCTAAGTAATCATGCATTACTTTGCCTGTAAACCAGCGTCTCCAGCGGATACAAAGCTGTGATCTTAAATAAGCGTTATAAACAGATACTACTACATGAATGGTAGCTAAGATAGCGAACATCATGAGCTGATATTTAAAGCCTGATAAGTTGTACTCTTGTACTGTATCCCAGAAATCTTTGTACCAGGTATTAAATACCTTTGCTAAATAAATCGCTCCAGAGGTTAAAATTACAATTAAGAGTAATAAGAACCATGAAAACAGACTGTCTTTTGATGACCAATAAAGCTTAATCATTTTTGCAGCAGCTTTTACTGATACCTTTAAAGGCAGACTGTCTGAGCCATGATATTTGCTTCTCATTAGAGAAGCATCATTCTCATCCTTGAAGATAGAAATCTTAAACATAAGTTAATCCAAATATTTTTTAACGAGCTCTGCTACGCCATCTTCGTCATTTGTAAGAGTTACAACGTCAGCAGCCTCTTTAACGATGTCAAAGCCATTTTTCATAGCAACGCCAAGTCCTACTGACTTAATCATAGCCAGATCATTTTCAGCATCACCAAAAGCCATAGCATTTTCTGGTGTATAGCCTAAAGCCTGACAGAGATGAACAATTGCAGTACCTTTAGTTGAATGGTTTGGAATGAATTCAAGGTAGTTAGCCTCAGAACGTACTACAGCAAAGAAGTCTGTAAACTTCTTTGGCAATTCTCCTCTAATTCTGTCTAAAGTTTCCTTTTCACCTACAACTAATACTTTAAAGAACTCTTCATTATCATCTAAACTTGTAAAGCTAATATCTTTAAATCCTACTCTGCCGTTATCAATTTCTCTTTGGGTATGAGGATTATGATTCTCCACTAATAAACCACGAGTAACCGAGTAACCGTGAACTACACAGTCATTGTCATGAGCAAATTGAGCTACTTCTCTTACTAATGAAGATGGAGCAGTCTCCTTACATACCATAGGGAAACCAATATCTTTACCAAAAGCTACATAGTCTGACAAACGCACAACTCCTGCTCCATTAAAGCATACAGCATAAGAGTTCTTATTAAGACAACCTAGTTTTTGCATGTAAAGGACCGCGCTCTTAGGATGGCGACCTGTAGCAATGGCAATTGAAAAGCCCTGAGACTGAGCTTTTTGTAAGGTTTTAATGGTGTTCTCACTGATACTCTTATCTGAACGTAATAAGGTATCATCAAGATCTAAAGCGATTACTTTATACTTTCCCTTTACTATAGGTAAGTTATCGATTGTATATTTTGCCACTGTGTTTTCCTTGTAATAGTTGCTACATAGTCTTATTGTTTATAGCTTGCTTTCTCTTATCAGCTATTGATTTTTTTAGTCTAACTTTGCCATTTCAATAATACACTGATGAGTTTTAGTGTCTTTTGAGTAGTTAATACCTACTAATAGGACTTCACCTTTATAGTCTTTAAAGAACTGTAAGTAATTCTTCTCTTTAATCTGAGTGATAGCAGTCTGTGCTGACTTATCGAACTTTAACTCAATTAAAAGCGCTGGCTTGTTTACACCAGGCTTTGGTAGATAAACTAAATCAGCATATCCTTTTCCTGTAGGTAATTCTCTTACAACGTTATAGGTGTTTGTTGTACTCAAAAATAGAGAAATGGCAATTACATTAGCTAATGAGTTCTCATTATTGTAAGTTAGAATTGATGTATGGTCTTGATGAGCTTCATCAAAGATTTTAGCAACAGCTTCAGAGTTTAATGACCAGATATCATTTAACAGCACATCTGTATTTTTGATTAGGTCATATACGCCTGCATATCTATTGTTGTTCTTTACACAGGTCTTAAACTCTAACTTAATCTCTTCATTTGGAATGTGAACTATAACTCCTAAAGTTGTAGAGCCTTTAATTGCTAAATATCCTAAATGAATAAGTAAGGTTAAGACATCATCTTTTGAATGGAAAGTTACCATATCATTACTGAATGTTGATACATCAACTATGACATCTTCACCTGCAATTAACTTTACAATGTCATCTCTTAAGCCTTCCATATTCATGTCAATATATTCCTGAAGGCTTTCAAAGGTTTCTGTTTTGGTCCAGTAACTTATAAACTTTTTATAGGTTGCTGCATTTACTACAGAGTTAGGATTATAGATATGAGGAACATCTTTAAATGAATAACCGTCATACCATTGCTGCATTTGATTAAAGGCTACATCATGCTGATTTAAATGTTTCTTATAGTCATCAAATGAAGCTATTTTTAGATTATCAAACAATGAAGAACTATCTTGACATCTTGCATAGTAAGAGCAGATCATTTGCGCCGTTACAGACTTTCCAAAGCAACGAGGTCTACTTAAACAAAAGAAACTTTTTTCTTTTCCAAGGTTCTCATTTAATATCTCAAAAATATCTGTTTTATCCACAAATACTTTGGATTTTTTTAATTTTTCATATCTTGGAGATGATGGATTTAAGTAATAACCCATTTATATCTGCCCCATACAAAGATTCATATAGTAGTATTACTCACTCTACATTATTTTAGAGAATTAATCTAATCTCTAATAAAACTAAAGCCCTGACAAACTGTCGCTTGCCAGAGCTCTATTTTAAATAATTAGTCTTTGATTAGTATTAGTACAGTTTTGTACATACTGCAATAGTATCTGATACAACCTGGCCTACGTTAGCAAAGTGGCACTCGTATGAATGACCTTGCTCATCACGAACCTTGAAACGACCATTATAGGTCTTAGTAGGATTGGTCTTAAATGCAGATTCATCATCTTTTGGAGTAAATACAATAGTTGGAGTCTCAGATGAAGAAGTACCACCTACGTATTCTCTTGAAATAGGGGCTGAATCATCAGCTACAATAGTAGCTTTTCCAGATGTAGCTACTCTCTTAGAACCACGAGACTTAGCACCGACACCTCTTGTGTTAGGAGCTTCTTGCACGTACTCACTCTTTGCCGTACCCGTTGTAAAATGGAACCATGAACCATCATCATCTGATTCTGCCTGCTGTTCACCAATAGGCTCCCACTTGTTGCCAACTTTCTTCTTGCAAGATGCTGCACCTGTTGTACCAGTTATGCCTGACTTTAGGCTACATCTGTAAAGGGTACCGTCTTTTCCTTTTAGATCATAAGACAATCCATCCAAACCAGGACGAATGGTTTCTTGTAATACTGTAAGATCTTTTGAATCGATATCCATAGCAGCTGAAGCTTTGTCCAAATACTCATCTTCGGTTGTTAACATTGATGAAAGAATTGAACAGCCAGATAAGCTAACCGCACTGGCAATGCCTAAAGACAATAACAGTTTTTTGTTCATTTGATTTATTTATCCTGTAAGTATTTTGAATGTTCCGATTGTAGCCCATTAGCGCCAAAAAGTGTACTCAATTACGGGGGCAGTTTTGATTATTATCACATTAAAAGAAAAATGGACCAATAAGATTGAACTTAATGGTCCATTTAGAGTCAATTACAATCCTTAACGATTGCTTTTGCTCTCTTTTCTAGTCCTAATTGAAAGCTAGATTAAACACCTGCTTTCTTTAAGGCTGCGTTTACAATCTCCTGAGCTTCAGTTTCGATCTTCTTTAGATGATCTTCACCCTTAAAGCTTTCCATGTAGATCTTATAAACGTTCTCAGTACCTGATGGACGAGCTGCAAACCAACCGTTCTCAGTTACAACCTTAAGACCGCCGATTGCAGCGCCATTGCCAGGAGCATTAGTTAACTTATCAACAATCTTCTCACCTGCTAATTCGCTTGCTTCAACTGCTGAAGGATCAAGTTTCTTTAAAGCAGCCTTTTGAGCAGGAGATGCTGGAGCATCAACGCGGTTATAGTATGGACGACCATACTTTTCAATTAACTCGTTATAGTGCTCTGAAGGATCTTTACCGGTTACAGCTAGCATTTCTGCACTTAGTAATGATGCGATGATACCGTCTTTATCGGTTGTCCATACACTGCCATCTTTTCGTAAGAATGAAGCGCCAGCTGATTCCTCACAGCCAAATGCTAATGACTTGTCAAATAAACCAGGTACGAACCACTTGAAGCCGACTGGTACTTCGTATGCCTTGCGACCTAAACCTATTGCTACACGATTCATCAGATTTGAAGATACTACAGTCTTACCAACCATAGCCTCCTTTGGCCATAAAGGACGGTGAGTATAGATGTAGTTAATTGCAGCTGATAAATAATGATTTGGATTCATTAAACCTGAATGACATACAATACCGTGTCTGTCATAGTCAGGATCATTACCCCAAGCAATATCAAAGTCGTCCTTTAACTTAATTAAACCTGCCATTGCATATGGGCTTGAGCAGTCCATACGGATCTTGCCGTCGCGGTCAATGCACATAAATGAGAAGGTAGGATCAACAGCGTAATTTACAACCTTAAGATTTAACTTGTACTTGTCAGCAATTCTGTCCCAGTAATAAAGTCCAGAACCGCCTAGAGGGTCAACACCCATGTGGATACCAGACTTTGAAATTGCTTCCATGTCGATTATATCGCCTAAAGCGTCAACGTACTGGGTTAACATGTCGTGTTCTTTTACATTTGATAGCTTGATAGCCTTGGTATAAGGAACACGTTTTACACCCTGTAGGTTGTTTCTTAAAATCTCATTTGCTCTATCCTGAATTACAGAGGTAATTTCAGTACCAGCGGGACCACCATCGGTTGGGTTGTACTTAAAGCCACCGTTTGATGGAGGATTGTGTGAAGGTGTAATTACAATACCATCAGCTAAACCAGAGGTTCTGCCCTTGTTGTAATTTAAGATAGCAAATGATACTGATGGGGTTGGTGTATAGCCATGATCTTTTTCAACTCTAACTTCTACACCGTTAGCACCTAAAACTTCAACAGCAGTAGCTAAAGCTGCTTCTGATAAAGCATGAGTATCCATACCAATGAATAAAGGACCTGTGATACCCTGCTTCTGACGGTACTCAGCAATTGCCTGAGAAATAGCGATAATGTGAGATTCTGTAAATGAACCGTTTAATGAGGTTCCTCTGTGACCTGAGGTTCCGAAACTTACTCTCTGCTCAGGATCATCCATGTCAGGAGTATTCAGATAATAAGCAGCCATTAAACGAGGAATGTTGTCTAAGTCCTCAAAACTAGCTTTCTGACCTGCTTTTTGATTCAGTGCCATAATTTTTTCCCTTTATAAAATTTAACTAACCATAATTCTTGATACAACTATCTCAATACACCTATTATTAGTTAGCAATAGAGCAATATCTAGTATAAATATCTAAAATTGCAAAAATCTTCACGAATATGTAAGTTTTATTAAGCATACTCTACAATTTGCTCTAAAAACAAGCTGATAAAACACATTTTATGTAAGTTATATCATGCTAACTATAGCTCAAATAAGCTCTTTTATGAGCTAATAATTTAGGTATTTTTCATAGTTGAAAAATTACGTTAAAATCCCAAATAAAACTTAATTTGTATATAAAAAAACCAGACCTTTAAGATCTGGTTTCTTCTTATTCACTCAATGAAACTGTAATTATTTGTTTACAGTCTTCTTTAACTCAGCTCCAGCGCTGAATGAAGGAGTCTTGGTTGCTGGAATGTTGATTACAGCACCAGTCTGTGGGTTACGACCTTCACGAGCTGAACGCTCAGTAACTTTGAAAGTACCAAAGCCGACTAACTGAACGCGATCGCCTGAAGCTAAAGCTTCACCAACGGTCTCTAATAATGCGTCTAAAGCCTTGCGTGAACCAGCTAAAGGTAAACCAGAACGCTTAGCGATTTGCTCGATAAGTTCAGACTTATTCATAATTCACAATTTCCTTTGAAATATGCTCTTTTCTTGAGCGATAATAACGATAAATACTTTGTGTAGATTGATATACTCAATCATAAAATTCTATTGTGATGAGCCCACATCTAGTGGCATATCTCACCTAAAACGCGCTTAGTATACGCTATTTTATAAAAAAAAAAGATAGATCTTTTTGCGAAAACACTGAGACATGCCTACTTTAAGTACTTTTTATCACTTACCGTTATCTTAATATATTGATTTTTAATATAATTTTATATTTTGGATTTTTTTTAGATTTTTTTTATTTTGGCTTATATATCAGATCTTGACATACTGTCGTGCTTATGTTCAAAGCTTTATCCTACATGTAAAGTTAACTATACAGTCATATTCTGACTTATTGCCGAAGACTCTTTTTTCATCGTCTAATTTACTTTGTAATAAGTTCAAAAAATAAGAGTGCACATACCACTAATTACTTATTCTCTTATACTTGTTGCATATAACTTACTTTTTGCACCATTGTTGTTAGTTATTTAAAATAGCGATTTTGTTCAAACAAATTGGTACAATGTATGCACTTTAAAAAGGACTCTACCTGTCCTTAAAGTCGCATAAATTTTTTTAGGAGCATAGTCTTTAAATGGAAGCCCTCTTACGTCCAATCAAACGCGCTCTAATCAGCGTTTCTGATAAATCTGGTGTAGTTGAATTTGCTAAAGAATTAGAAAAACGCGGAGTTGAAATTTTATCAACTGGCGGTACTGCTAAATTACTAGATCAGAATGGTGTTAAGGTTATCGAAGTATCTGATTACACCAAATTCCCTGAAATGATGGATGGTAGAGTTAAGACTCTTCACCCAATGATCCACGGTGGTATCTTAGGTCGTCGTGGCATTGACGAAAAGGTAATGGCAGAGCACAACATCAAACCTATTGATTTGGTTGTTGTAAACCTCTACCCATTTGTTAAGACTGTTTCAGATCCAAACTGTCCTCTTGAGAAGGCTATCGAAAATATTGATATCGGTGGTCCTACCATGGTAAGAGCAGCTGCTAAGAACAACCGTGATGTTGCTATCGTTGTTAGAGCATCAGATTACGACCGTGTAATCAAAGAAATGGATGCTAATGATGGTTCATTAACATGGAACACCCGTTTTGATCTAGCTATTGCAGCTTTCGAGCACACCGCAGCATACGACAGCGCTATTGCTAACTACTTTGGTACTAAAGTTCCTGATTACGGCATTTCAGATGGTACCGTATCAACTTTACCTCGTACTCTAAACTTAAACTTCAAGAAATTACAGAGCATGCGTTATGGTGAGAACCCTCATCAGAAAGCTGCTTTCTACTCAGATATCTATGCACACGATGCTGGTATCTCAACAGCTAAGCAGTTACAGGGTAAAGAGCTTTCATACAACAACATTGCTGATACTGATGCTGCTATCGAGTGTGTTCGTCAGTTTGAAGAGCCTTGCTGCGTAATCGTAAAGCACGCAAACCCATGTGGTGTAGCTTTAGGTGAAAACTTAACTCAGGCTTATGAAGATGCCTTTAATTGTGATAGCGAGTCAGCTTTCGGAGGTATCATCGCTTTCAACCGTGAGTTAGATGGCGCAACTGCTAAGGCTATCGTTGACAGACAGTTCTGTGAGGTTATCGTAGCTCCTGCTGTATCAGAGGAAGCTAAAGCTGAAGTTGCTCGTAAGAAGAACGTAAGATTGTTAGAGACTGGTCCTTTAGGTCAGGCTAAACCAAGATTAGACTTCAAGAGAGTGAATGGTGGTCTATTAGTTCAGGAAGCTGATCTTGAGACTGTTAAGAAAGAAGAGCTTAAGGTTGTAACAAAGAGAGCTCCTACAGCAGATGAGATGGATGAACTTCTATTTGCATGGAAGGTATGTAAATTCACTAAGTCAAATGCTATTGTTTACACCAACCACAAGAAGACCTTAGGTATCGGGTGTGGTCAGACCAGCCGTGTATTCTCAGCACGAATTGCTTGTCTAAGAGCAGAAGATGCTAAGTTATCACTTGAGGGGGCTGCCCTTGCATCTGATGCTTTCTTCCCATTCCGTGATGGTGTTGATGCCGCAGCTGCATCAGGCATTAAGTGCATTATTCAGCCAGGTGGCTCAATCCGTGATCAGGAAGTTATCGATGCTGCTAACGAGCACGGTATCGCTATGGTATTCACCGGAATGCGTCATTTCCGTCACTAATTTGTAAGTAGTTACGTGCATATATATCTAACAAGAGCTGTTGCACGTAACTTTAATTACAAATTGCAAACTACTTTTACTACCTACTTTTAATCCCCAACAGGTGAGGTTCTAAATGAAAGTTTTAATTATTGGTAACGGTGGTCGTGAGCACGCTCTAGCATGGCGTGCTGCTAAATCACCATTAGCAGACAAAGTTTTTGTAGCACCAGGTAATCCTGGTACTGCTCATGAAGACAAGATGGAGAATGTAGCTATCAGTGTTGATGACATTCAAGGTCTTGTTTCATTTGCTAAAAAGGAAGGCATTGGTCTTACCATCGTAGGACCTGAGGCCCCACTAGTTGCTGGTGTCGTTGATGCTTTTGAAAAAGAAGGTTTGACTATTTTTGGACCAAGCAAGGCTGGTGCGCAGCTAGAAGGATCTAAATCATTTACAAAAGACTTCTTAAAGCGCCACAACATTCCAACAGCAGCTTACGAAGTATTTACTAAGACTGATGACGCTGTAGCCTATATTAAAAAGATGGGTGCTCCTATCGTGATTAAGGCTGACGGTTTAGCAGCAGGTAAAGGCGTAGTAGTTGCTATGACTGAAAAAGAAGCGATTGATGCTGTTCACAACATGTTAGATGATCATCAGTTCGGTGATGCTTCAGCATCAGTTGTAATCGAAGAGTTCATGGAAGGTGAAGAGGCATCATTTATTGTAATGTCTGACACTGAGAACGCACTTCCTATGGCAACATCCCAGGATCACAAGCGCGTAGGTGACGGTGACACCGGTCCAAATACTGGTGGCATGGGTGCTTACTCTCCTGCTCCTGTTGTAACTGATTCTGTTTACAAGAGAGTTATGGATGAAATCATCAATCCTACCTTAAAGGGAATGAAAGAAGATGGTATTCCATACCGTGGTTTCTTATACGCAGGTCTAATGATTGATAAGAATGGTGCGCCAAGAGTTGTTGAATTCAACTGCCGTTTTGGTGATCCTGAAACTCAGCCAATCATGTTGCGTATGCAATCTGATCTTGTAGACTTATGCTTGAAAGCCTGCAAAAACGGTGGCTTAAATGGCGTTGATATTAAATACGATTCTCGTCCTGCAATCGGTATTGTACTTGCAGCTCACGGATATCCAGCATCTCCTCGTAAGGGAGACAAGATCACAGGTCTTGAGATTAAGACTGGAGATGATCTTAAGGTCTTTGAGGCTGGTACCAAGCAGGTAGGTGATAATATCGTAACCTCAGGCGGTCGTGTTTTATGCGTAACAGCTTTAGGTGATGATGTAGCAAAGGCTCGTGAAAAGGCTTATGCTCACATTAAGAATATTCACTTTGATGGAATGTTCTACAGAAACGATATTGCATGGCGAGCATTAAACCGTAAGTAGTAAAAATGGAGATTATGGTGGTAGAGGAAATTGTAAATCAGTCAGTTCTGTTTTTAGTTACCTTTGTTGCCAATCTCTTTGCCAGTGTCTCCGGTGGAGGCGCTGGCTTTATCCAATTTCCAATGCTGATCCTTTTAGGTCTTCCTTTTGCTACAGCTCTAGGAACTCATAAAGTAGCGGTAGTATTTTTGGGAATTGGAGCCATGTCCAAAAAAGGATTTAACCGCTCTTTTGCCTTTGATAAGGCTGTAAGTCTTATCATGCTCTTTGTAGGTTGCCCTGCCGTAGTCGCAGGCTCAATAATCATTATTTCAGTTCCATCTCATATTGCGCAGATAGTCTTAGGTTTTATTACCATAGGATCTGGCATCTATACCATGTTCAAAAAAGGATTTGGTTCTAAAGGAATTGAAAATCGCTCTTATACCAGAACCATCCTAGGCACCATATGTATTCTGATAATCGGCATGTTTTCAGGATCACTTTCTTCAGGTGCAGGTCTATTTGCTACATTAACTTTAGTGGGTGTATTTGGCTTAGAGCTTAAAAGAGCTATCATGCATACTATGATTTTTGTGGCCACAATATGGAATGCAGTTGGTGCAATTACTGTAGGAGCTTTAACTGCAATTCACTGGCAGTGGATACCAGTGATGATCATTGCTGCTTTCACAGGAGCATATCTTGGAACTACACTTTTAATTAAAATGCCGGTTGCCAAGGTTAAGTTTGTGTTCTCTTCTGTATCTATCTTAAGTGGTGTGATTTTAATTTTAGAGGCATTCTACAAATAGGAGCTAAAACTCTTTCTTTAAAAGCCCCACTATTAAAAGCACATTACTCAAGGCTTAAACCGATATTACTTACACCACCGTTTAAACTTAACTTATAAAGTTTATCTACAAGCGAAGGTTCTCTTTTAGATTTTTCTAAGAGTTCATAAAGTTCTATCTGGAAGTTAACCTCGTTATCGACGCTTTCCATTTCTCTTAACTCTTCATCTGTATATTCACGATCTGAGGATTGTTCAATCTGACGAATGACTCCGCTTAATGAGGCTCGAGATGCCATTTCAGCTTCTTCACCTTCATGCATAATGATAGCTAGAATTGAAGATGATAGTGACAAAGTTGCATCTAATGAAAATAAGTCACCAACTGATAAGTCGTTCTTCTCATCATCAAGTAAGTATGGTTCAAACTCATCTAATACTTTTTCAAGATCGATTGTATTAAACTTGTCTTTATGGAACTCCCATAAGGTGTTAAGAGTCTTTTGGTAAGCCTTAGCTCCCCCTTTGACCTCATTTACCTCACACCATAGAGCATAATTAGGATATTGTCTTTGAGCTAAGACTAATGAAAACAAACTCTGTCTCCATGGAGAGAGTTTTTTTAACATTCCGTAATACTTTTCTCCAAAAATCATGCTCTACCTCAAATTGTTTCAAATATGTGAATTAATTACACCTAATAATATCAGCTGTCTACTCATTAATATAGTATACTAAAGCTTAATGTACATAATAACTACATAAACTTTACAATTAAACATTTCACATATTTTTGTGAATAACAACATTGTTAATAAGCGTTTATTGGTAATGTCATTACAACTTGTAATAAACGCTTATTTATAAAGAATTTAAACAAAGTCTTAACTACGCAAAAATTACAAAAGGCAGATCTAGGGGCACATGCCTTTAAGAAGAGAGCTATATCTGCAATATGCAATATTAATGAAGACTTTTTACAAGATACAAAAATGATATCAGAAGACTACATTTCAAAAGAGGCCATTGGTTCTTCAGCGTGGAAGGGACCTCTTTCAAAAAAACATAACAGGGCTATCTTGGCTACCTTTGTCATAGCCCTGACTCTATCTATCGCTACTAATAAAAATTTCTATTCAACAAGTGAAGATACTGACTCTAGCTCAAATTCAAACATGTTCGCTTACAGCGATGAACATGTAAGTGATATTGATGATTCTGTTCCTTTAACCCAAGCTTATGGCATAACCTCAAATAAAGATAAGACTCGTCAGATGGAAAACTATGATGATTCTTTACCTGATGCCGATTTAGCAGACTCAGATGCTCAATTAGATAAGGAAGTTTCTGCTTTAGCTAAAAAGATTGATAAAGATCAGAACTCTGATATCGACACTAAATGGGTAACAGAGAGTGTTCAGCGAGGTGATAACATTTCCTCATTATTTGAGGATTTGAACATTCCTGCAGCTACCTTAATGGCAATTTTAGATACCGACAAGTCACTTGCTAAAAGAATTAACTCTATAAAGATTGGTGAGAACCTCTCTTTCTTAGTTGATGGTAAAGGTGAGCTTTTGGTATTTATTAAACCAATCTCAGATAAAGAACAGTTACGTTTCTATAAAACTGACAAATCAGGTAACTACACTGTAGTCAAAGAGAGGTTAGGTTCTTATGAGATGGATGATGATGCCACCTCACAGGCAAAGTTAATAGCCTCAAAAGAAGCTCCTGATGCTAAAACAGCGGCAACTGCCTCAGCCTCTAAGACAGACACAGCAAAAGACACTAAGGTAGCAGCTGTAAAAGACGAGCCTGTTCAGGAGATGAGCGCTGCTAAACGTGGTCGTTTGGTTTTAGTTAATATCGGCAAAGGTGAGAGCTTCTCAACAGCAGCTAACAAAGCTGGTATTACCTATACAGAGATCAACAAGATCTTGCAGATGTTCAAAGGAAAGATTCAGTTCTCTCGTAACATCCGCGCAGGTGACAGCATGAGAGTGCTCTTTACAGAATCAAAAGGTAAAGGCAAGATCTGCGCTGTTGAGTTTACCCTGTCACGTGGAGGAAAGGTTGCAAGCTACTTAAATACAGCAGATGGCAAGTATTATGACGAACGCGGTCTAAAGCCAGCTCGTTCTGCTGGGTTTGCTCGTTTCCCATTCCATTCAAGAGTACGAGTAACCTCTCCATTTAATCCAAGAAGATTACACCCTGTAACCGGTCGTGTACGACCTCATAACGGTGTTGACTTTGGTATGCCTGTAGGTTCATTAGTTTCAGCTCCATCCGATGGTGTTGTAGACAAGGCAGGCTTCTCAAGATCAGCTGGTTACTTTATCGTATTAAGACATTCATCAACAGTATCTACTGTTTACATGCACTTGTCTAAGTTATCAGTTCGCCCAGGTCAGAGAGTAAAACAAGGTGCTACAATTGCTCGTTCTGGTAATACCGGTATTTCTACAGGTCCTCACTTACACTATGAGGTACGTATCGGTGGTAGAGCTGTAAACCCATTAAGAGTAAAACTTGATAATCAGAGAGTAGAACTAAATTCAAAATCTCGTAAAGCCTTTGCCGCTTCCATCAAGAAGTACAAGCGTGAACTTTATCAGCAGTCTCTAATGGCTAAGCGTTAAGCTTATCTTTGGCAAAATTCAAATTTTTCATTCTGATAATGCCACACTCGTGGCATTATCTGTTTTTACCCTACCTTCTATATCTATTTATTTGATTTAAGTAACAGTTTACTAACTGATTTTTATGATATTTTACTTTTAGATTAAATAGAACAAATGAGGAGGTGCGTATGAAAGCAACTGAATTTGGAAAGACTTTCAACACCACTTTACAGAATGTTGATGAAAAATATAAATGGGTCAATGACATGATCAAAGCTCGTCAGGATCTTGTACTCATGTATATGAAGATCCTAAATGTATCTTTATCACGCAGTTCAAATCAGAATGATGTTTGCTACCCTTCTTATGAGGATGTGACCTCATTTTGTAATCACCTGATTGACTATATTTCACATGGTCACTTTGATCTTTATCCTAAGATCATCGAGTTAATTGAAAATGCTTCAGGCAGATCATTGTCTATTGCTAACAGAACTATGCCTAAGATTGAAGCTACTACAGAGTACTTAATGAGATTTACTGATAAGTACGCAGAAGATCTTAACGAGAAAAAGATGTCTTCTTTACAACATGATTTAGCAAATGCAGGTAAATGTTTAGAGCAGAGATTTAGAAACGAGGATCGTTTAATTATCGCTCTAAGATTAGTTCATTCTTTAGTATCTGAAGGCTAGTCTCTATTTTAAGTAACTAGACTAGCTACATAGTCTAGTTACTTAATCAAAACTTTAGACTAAATTAAAGAGATCGGTAACTCTCTTTACCGGAATCACCTCTACATCAGGATTGCGTGTTCGAGGAGCATTGTCAAAAGGTACAATGATCCTCACAAAACCTTGCTTTACTGCCTCTGATATTCTCTCCTGACCATATGGTACAGGTCTTATCTCACCTGTAAGACCAATTTCTCCAAAAGCAATTGTACCTTTATCTACTGGCTTGTCTCTGTAAGATGAAATCAGAGCTAAGGCTAAAGGTACATCTGATGAGGTATCCTCAACTTTTACACCACCTACAACATTTACGAAGACATCCTGATCTGCTAGTGCAAATTCAGCATGGCGGTGTAATACAGACAGCAGCATAGAAAGTCTGTTCTGATCAGTACCTAAAGACAATCGTCTTGGATTTGAGTATAAGGACAAATCTACTAATGCCTGCAACTCAACTAATAGAGGTCTTGTGCCTTCCCAAGTTACCATTGCAAGTGAGCCTGGAGCCACTGTTTCCTGGCGGTTTAAAAAAATAGCAGATGGATTTTTAACTTCTTTAAGACCAGTATCTGTCATAGCAAAGACACCAATCTCATTTACAGCGCCAAAACGGTTTTTCTGACAGCGCAGTGTTCTGTATCGCATGTCAGTACCAGCTTCTAAAATTACAGAGCAATCTACACAGTGCTCTAAAATTTTAGGACCTGCTAAGGTACCGTCTTTAGTTACATGTCCTACCATGAAGACTGCGATTCCAGTCCTTTTAGCGAATTGGGTTAAGGCGGCAGCGCCTTCACGGACCTGACTTACAGAACCTGGTGCTGATTCAATTCCTGTTACATGCATAACCTGAATAGAATCTACAATTAAAACCTCTGGTCTTTCTTTTGATGCCATCTCACAGATAGTATCAATTGAAGTTTCAGCAGCTATTCTGATGTTATTAGCCTGTATCTTTAAACGATTAGCACGCAGTGCTACCTGCTGTAATGATTCCTCACCAGTTACATACAGTACTTTATGATTTAAACAGAGTCTGCCTACAGTCTGTAAAAGTAAGGTTGACTTACCGGCACCTGGGTTACCGCCTATTAGAACAACAGAGCCAGAGACAATACCTCCGCCTAAGACTCTGTCAAACTCTGTAAAGCCAGATGAAATTCTAGGACGTTTGGTAAGATCAACCGTAGCTAAAGAGCAAATTCCACTACCGGTTGCTCCAGCAAAACCAGATAAAGCTCTTGCCGCTACCTTAGCCCCAGCATTAGGAGAAGTATCAACAAGAGTTTCACTGATGGTACCTGCCTCACCGCATTCAGAGCAGATACCCTGCCAGCGGTAATATTTAGCACCACAGCTTGAACATACAAACACGCTTTTTGTTTTAGTCATCTTATGAATTTAACTCTAAAAGCAAAGCTACAGCACTAAGATCAGAATGATTGATACAAAATGGAGCTGTTTGCTGTACTAATGGCTTTGCGTGATAAGCAATACCAAGGGAAGCTGCCTCAATCATCTTTAAATCATTAGCACCATCACCCAAGACAATGATTTGTGATGACTCTACGTTAGATTTTTGCTGTAGATCTAATACGCCTTCACGCTTTACTGTCGCATCAACAATTCTCTTATCAACTTTACCGGTTAATTTGCCATCTTTAATTTCTAAAGAGTTAGCACACACCATATCTAAAGAGTATTTCTTATCTAAGACACATATTAACTGTTCAAAGCCTCCAGAGCAGATACCTTTTACCCAGTTATGTGAGCTTACAGTCTGCATTAGGACATCAAGACCATCAGTCTCTTTCATAATGCTTTTAACATCTTCAATTACGGAGGCATCGCCGTCTTTTAACATGGCTACACGTAAAGTTAATGACTGAGCAAAATCAAGACCTCCGTGCATTGCCTTTGAGGTAATCTCAGAGACCTTGTCATATACGCCCAAACGTCTTGCAATCTCATCAATGCCCTCAATCTGCACTGAGGTCATATCCATATCAAGACAAATCTCGCCTTTTTCTTTTAAAGTTGGAAAAGAGGTAGCTGCAAAGACATCAAAGTCAAACTTGCCTTCAGTTACTGCCTTTTTACATAATTCATGAGCATTGTCATTGTCGGTTGTAAATAAAGCACCTACATGACCATGTAATTCTTTTGTAGCAAGTGCTTTTAAGCTAATACCGGTATTTTCTTCAACGCTTTTGGTTGCCTTTTTAATATCAAATGCGAGATCTTTTTTGACAATATAAACAAAGCTCATGCGATTTTCCTATTGCTTTTAGTTATGAATTTTACGTTATGAATTTATAGAGTTGCAATCTTAGGTATTACCCTTTTGAGATTGTTCTCTAAAACAATCTCTGTTTCATCCATTGTACGGTTAAACAAGCTACAAATACACTCATACTCTCTTTTGATTAAGTTTGGATCATATGGGCCTGTATGTAAAAAATCAGCATCTGTCTCTAAAACAAAATTCTCAAGACCTACTTTTTCTAAAACAGAGTTTAACTTTGCCTGATTAAAGGTAATGTGATGTCCCACTGATAACATCATGCCTAAATCAAGGTACTTTTTAGCTATATCGTACGAGAAGGTAAAATTGTGGACAAAACCTTTTACCCGACCTTGATACTTTTTTAAAACTCTTATTAACTCACCATGACAGCCTCGTATATGCAGGTTGACTGGCAGAGCATACTTTGAAGCTAATTCTAAATGCTGTTCTAAAACATCAATTTGAGAGTTTACAGGTATTTCAATCTTATTATCTAAACCACATTCTCCAATGCCTACGACATTTTCAAAGGAAAGTAACTTTTCAATAAGACTAAAATCAAACTTTTGGTCTTTTAAATACCAAGGATGAATACCTACAAAGACAGGAAGTTTTATATTCTGAGCTTTAAAAAGTTCTAAGGTATGTAAACTCTCATCTAAGGTTATACCTACACAGATGGGAGTTATATTTGACAAACGAGCACACTTTACCAATGACGCAATATCATCGAACATTCCTACATGTACATGTGCATCGTACAGCATATGTCCTCTTTATGTGCTCTTAAATTACCTGCCTTAAGTTTCCTCAAGGCAAGGATTATTAGTGTTCTCTTGTAGCAGAGAACTTAACCTTTGGATAACGCTCCATGTTAAGGTTTAAATTAACACCAGATGTTGCAAGGAAGGTTAGGTTATCACCACCATCTAAGGCAATTGACTGCGGAACCTTATCCTGAATTTCCTGTAAAGCCTTAGGATCATCTGACGTTAACCAGCGGGCTGTGGTTACAGCGATATTCTCATACTTTGCATCAACATTGTATTCATGCTTTAGACGAGATACCACCACATCAAACTGCAACACACCTACAGCACCTACGATCAGATCATTGTTGATGATAGGTCTGAATACCTGCACCGCACCTTCTTCTGACAACTGCATTAGACCTTTTTGCAACTGTTTCTGCTTTAGAGGATCATTCAAATGAATACGTCTGAAGAGTTCTGGAGCGAAATTAGGAATACCGTTAAAGTGAAGTTTTTCACCTTCAGTGAAGGTATCACCAATACGCATGGTACCGTGGTTGTGTAAACCGATGATATCGCCTGCTACAGCCAACTGAGCCTGTTCGCGCTCACCTGCCATAAAGGTTACAGCATCAGATACAATAACTTCTTTGCCTAAACGTACGTTATAAAGTTTCATACCCTTATGGTATGAACCAGAAACAATACGCATGAAAGCGATTCTGTCATGGTGCTTAGGATCCATATTAGCCTGGATCTTAAAGATAAAGCCTGTAAGTTTACCCTCAGATGCTACTACCTCGCGCTCATCAGCTACTCTTGATAGAGGTGTAGGAGCCCATTCGGTCAAGCCGTCTAGCATGCAGTCAACACCGAAGTTACCTAAAGCAGTACCGAAGAATACTGGGGTTAATTTACCTTCACGAAACAGATCTAAATCAAACTCATTTGAAGCACCTTTTACAAGTTCAATATCATCACGTAACTGTGAAGCTTCATCCTCACCTAGAACTTTATCTAGTTCAGGGTTATCAAGTCCTTTAATAGTCTGAGCTTTCTGAATATGGTATCCCTCACCTGAGTGATAAAGCATTACCTCATCTTTTAATAAGTGATAAATACCACGGAAAGACTTACCAGAACCAATAGGCCAGGTAATAGGAGCGCACAGAATGTTAAGCTCTTTTTCTACTTCATCTAAAAGGTCAAGAGGATCACGTGTTTCACGGTCTAACTTGTTCATGAAAGTTAAAATAGGAGTGGTACGCAATCTTGTGACTTCCATTAACTTACGGGTTCTTTCCTCAACACCTTTAGCAGCATCAATTACCATTAAGCATGAGTCTACTGCGGTAAGCACACGGTAGGTATCTTCAGAGAAGTCTTCATGACCTGGTGTATCCAGAAGATTTACTGTACAGTTATTGTATGGAAACTGCATTACAGAGGTGGAAACAGAAATACCACGCTCTTTTTCCATATCCATCCAGTCTGAACGAGCAAAGGCTCCGGTTGAGCCACGGGCTTTAACTTCACCTGCTCTTTGAATTACTGAACCGAATAATAAAACTTTTTCTGTGATGGTGGTTTTACCAGCATCAGGGTGGGAAATAATCGCAAACGTTCTACGTTTGTTTATTTCATTTAAGAGATTTTTATCTGCCATTTTCACTGATTTTTCAAAAATAAAACTGCGTGTATTTTCGCTTATTTGCCCTTATTTCTCAACCGAAAATCAACTTTTCATCAAGATTTAATCGATAAGCTTTATAAAATCTTACAGGTTACTGACAAGACAGAGTACATGTTATCTCATCTTGTTTTAGTTGGTCCTGACAACTATACTTAAATCGTGAACTTGCCTAGAGAGATTATAATGACTGTGAAAAATGATATAACAAATCAAAATGAGCTGGAATTTGCTATTTTCTGTATCGAGAACATTGCAATTAAGCTAGGAATAAAAGCTAATTCTGTATATAAAGCTCTTACTGATAAAAGCAACATTTTAGACAGTTATATCATTCCTGAATATGAAATTCTTCATACACAAAGCAAAGAATACATTGTGGACGACATCATATCCTTGATGAAAGAAAAAGGGGCTATAGAATGATCCTTTATCATGGGTCTTACACAAAGGTAGAGACTCCAGATTTAAAACACTCAAGGAATAATGTAGATTTTGGTGCTGGTTTTTACGTTACTCCAATTTACGAACAATCTCTAAAATGGAGTTTAAAATTTAAAAAAAGAGGAAAAGACAGCTTTATCTCGAGTTTTGAGTTCACTCAAGACAAGCTAAGTACACTTAATGTAATGAAATTTGATGACTACTCTGAAAGCTGGCTTGATTTTATCTTAAGATGCAGAAGCGGACAGGACACAAGTAACTATGATCTTGTTATCGGTGGCGTTGCCAATGACAAAGTTTTTAACACAGTGGAACTGTTTTTTGATGGTCTTATAGATAAAGCTGAAGCCATAAAAAGACTTCGTTTTGAAAAGCCTAACTTGCAATTCTGTTTTAGATCTCAACTTGCCTTGAGTTGTCTTGCTTTTATAAAAGCCACCAGATTATAGAGGATAGATACATATATGGACGCAAATCCAATCTTACTTCAAATGAAGTACTCAAGAGTAGTTGCTCTGTTGGCTAAAAAAGAACATATCTCCATGCGCAAAGCCTTAGATATTTTCTATAAGTCAAAGCTCTACCCTCTTGTAAGTGAAGGCGTGTCTGATATGCACTGCATGAGTGATGAATATCTTGTAGAAGATCTAATCGACGAAATTTCAAAATCAGGCTCTAATGTGTCTAACTAAGCTTCTTCCTATTGAGCATTTAACATCTGATTAGTTTGTTTTCATAAATTTCAGTCACAAAACTTTCTAAAAACTAACTCAATTCTCTTAAAAACTCTCAATTTTTAGCAGAATTTGGCAATAACTTGAAAAGATAGTGCCTATTTTTTGCTTTTTACTGTTCTAAAGTACATGTATACAAAATACATAAAGGAACATTTTATGAAAGCAAAAGTATTACCCCCTCTTGTAGCAACTATGCTGCTTACACTAGCAGTCAACTCATCCTAAGCTAAAGATTCACAAGCTCCAACTTTAACCGTAGACGCATCTTCTCTATCCGAAAAATGGGATAAAGTTTTTCCTGAGGATAAAAGAGCTCATCACCACAAAGTTATTCTCTACAATCGCTTTGGCATCACCATGGTAGGTGATCTCTATACTCCTGCTAATATGAAAAAAGGAGATAAGCTAAGAGCCTTAGCTGTTGTAGGTCCATATGGTGCCGTAAAAGAACAGTTATCAGGTCGTTATGCTCAGGGAATGGCAGCTCGTGGCTTTATTGCTTTAGCTATTGATCCGCATTTACTGATAAAGTGGCGGAGAGCCTAGAAACATTTCCTCCCCAGAACTTAATACAGAAGATTTTTTAGCAGCTGTTGATTACCTACTGAATAATGAAAACGTAGCTGATGGCAAAGTCGGTATCATTGGCATCTGCGGGTTTGGTGGTTTTGCGTTAAATGCAGTCGCTCAAGATCCTAGAATCAAAGCAATCGTTACCTCAACCATGTACGACATGACAAGAGGCATGGCAAATGGCTATTTTGATGAAGGTACGTCTTCTGAAGAATTAAAAGCAAATAGACAGAAAGCAAGAGCTCAAATTACAGCAGAACGTACTATTGATTACAAGAACGGTACTTATGCAATGGCAGAAAGTGTCCCAGCAAAGGTAACTCCTGATATGCCTCAGTTTGTTAATGACTACTCTAACTTTTATGAAACAAAATTAGGCTACCATGAAAAATCATATGGCTCTACATCAGGTGCTACTGTAACCTCAGCAGCAACCTTCATGAACATGCCAATTCTTGTCATATGCTGATGAAATTGAAACACCTGTACTGATGATACATGGTGAAAAGCCCACTCAAGATATTTCTCTGAAGACGCGTTCAAAAAGCTAAAAGATGATAACAAAGAACTGTACATCGTACCTAACGCAGTACATACAGATCTTTACTACAAGATGGATGTAATACCTTTTGATAAGATCGAATCTTTCTTTGAAAAGAATCTTTAAATGAGAGCTAAACGCAACTGATTAAGGCAGAGCCTCGTGGCTCTGCCCTATCTATTTATGAGAGTAAACTATTGTGTTATGCGGTTGTAAGACTAAGCTTTAAAAGCTAGCACTTTTAATTAGTGGATCTTAATTGAAGTTGAAGTCTTTGCATCTTTTGCTTTCATCAAGCAGATATCCAACTCACCATTTGCATAAGCTGCAGTAATATCTTTTGGATCAACATCTTCAAAATGAAAGCTACGCTCGTAAGTACCTTCTGAACGCTCATGAACCATAAAGCCAAACTCATCTTTCTTGTTGCACTCTTTATGATGATCAGCTCTGATGGTTAAATCACCATTCTCAAAATCAACCTTGATGTCTTCTTTCTTAACACCTGGCATATCAGCCTTTAGCTGATAGCGGTCACCTAAATCTTTAATATCTACACGAGCATTGTCTGTTACCATTGGAGTAAACATATTGTCAAAGTCTGCTAATGGACGGCTGAAGAAATCAAACAGTGTAGGTGCAAAGTTCTTATTAAAACCATCATTAACTCTTGCTAACATATTCTTATTGCAATTATTCATGTTCTTCATAAAAGCTCCTCGGATTGCTTCTTCTTGCAATCCCTTTATTCTCTTTTCACACTTATACAAGTGTGGTCACTTCAAGCTTTTTAAAGGGTCTTTTTTAGTGATGAGTTTTATTTTCAGATAGCAAAAATGAGCTTTAAAAACACGTTCTCAGACCACATATTGAAAGTGATTTCTTTGCTATTTTGTATCCCTAATTTTCTTAAAAAGTTGGAAAAGTGATCTGAATAAAGCATAATTCAGTTGGAAAAGTGGACAATTTTAGTTATTTTTAGTTGGAAAATTGGCATTATTTTGTCTATGATCTAGATAAACCAACTGTTATTAGCTCTTAGAATGCTGACAAGAATTATAGATCAACTTTTAATCCACCATTTTGATACATCAAATACAGCCTTACTAAAGATTTTCTTACAAAATACTACATTCAAGATTGAAAGAAGTTGGAATATTGGCAAAATTCAGTTCAAATTGGTTGGAAAAGAGGTCAATTTTATTCAAATTTAGGTTGGAAAAATAGCAATTCATATCTATAAGTTAGATAAAATAAACTTTAAAAAGCTTTTAAATGCTAACTAGAACTGTAGATCGAATTTTGATCGACCATTTTAAAATATCCAAAACAGCCCTATTAATTGAAGGAGCTCGACAGATTGGAAAAACATTCTCAATTAGACAGTTTGGAAAAAAATTCAAAACCTACATTGAAATCAATTTTATCGAACAACCTGTAGCAATTTCTTTGTTCAAAGATCTAAGTAACACAAAAGATCTTCTTGCAAGACTGTCTCTATTCACAAAACAAAAACTCATAAAAAGAGATACCCTTATCTTTTTTGACGAGGTACAGATCTGTCCAGAAGTTATAACATATATTAAATTTCTTGTTGATGAAGGATCTTATAATTACATTCTCTCTGGTTCTCTTTTAGGAATTGAAATCAATGATCTTAGATCAGTACCGGTAGGCTACCTGACTATAAAAAGGATGTTCCCTCTTACATTTAGAGAATTTGCATTGAATCTCGGATTGAACTCAAGCATCCTAGAAAATCTTGAAACATCTTTTAAGGAGAAAAAGCCTGTTGATGATTTTATCCATAAGAAAATGATGGAACTGTTTAGAGTTTACCTAGTGGTAGGAGGCATGCCTGCTGCTGTAAACAGGTACATAGAAACGAACAACCTTAATGAAGTAATTGACATACAAAATCAAATAGTTAATCTCTATAAAAAAGACATTACTCAATATGACAAGAACAATAAGCTTGCAATAGCTCAGATCTTTGAACTAATAGCACCTCAACTTAACAGTCAAAACAAACGCTTTATCATCAAAGATATCAAATCAGGAGTCAAGTTTGATAGGTATGAAAATAGCTTTCTCTGGTTGAAAGACGCAGGTTTCGCTTTACCTGTTTACAACGTAGAAACACCAAAGATCCCCTTAAAATTATCAAAATCTAGAAGTTTATTCAAATTGTTCATGAGTGACGTAGGACTTTTAGCATCAGAGTACTCTCAAGGAATTCAACTAAAAATCATTAGTGGGGACGACAAATTAAACTATGGCGCAATCTTTGAGAACTATATAGCTCAAGAATTAACCGCTTGTGAACACGATCTTTACTACTATAACAATAAGAAAAGAGGAGAACTCGATTTTTTAATCGAATATGATGGTGAAGTGCTTCCTATAGAAGTTAAGTCTGGTAAAGATTACAAAGTCCACAGAGCGCTTTCAAATATAATGGATTGTGGAGAATTTAATCTAAACAGAGCTTTGATCTTTAATAACTCGAATTTGAAGGTTGAAGGAAAACTGACTTACGCACCTATTTACATGGCAATGTTTTTGAAACAAGAAATTAAAGATGAAGACTCCATCTACAAGATCGATCTATCAGAACTCAATAAAAGGTTCTAAATACGGTTCGTGATTACGAATAATTATCCGTAATTTGATTTATTTGTTTTATAAGCATTTTTAGATTTTTTAAATTATTCGTAATCTGACTTTTAAATCAATGTTAAAACAGTCAATAAAAGCTCTTTGTCCATGTATTCAACGATCAAAAAAGAGCAGGTGCTTTTACTAAAAAAATTCAAAAGCGTCGTAACGACATCATGCAAATGCTAAAGGATGGCATGACATTGATGCTACCAATCAAAGCTTTGCAGATAAATATTTAATACAGGACGAAAACGGAGGTATTACCCTGAATAACAAAGCCGTCCAGGAAGCAAACCAGCATGCCGGTATACTTACTGGTGCTTGTATCAGATTCTGTCAGAGATGGTAAGCAGGCTTACTACGGTTATAAGGACAGACGTACTGTTGAAGACTGCTTCTTGGACTTAAAAGTAAAGATGTGCTGTGACATGTTTAGAACCTCTAGTGAAGATTCTTTAGTAGGCAAGTGTTTCGTTGAATTTGTTGCCTTAAGTCTTTATATGAGAATGGAACGTGACTTAAGAAAGCTTCTTGATAAAAATAAACCTGTTCCTCATCACTCTGTTTTTGTATGGGAACTTAAAAAAGCTTTTTTAGTTAAAAGCTCAAATTTAATTTCAACTTTTTATAAAAAAGCATTGCTTACTAAAAAGCCTACAGTCCATGTAGGCTTTTCAACAAGATATTACTGCTTAATATGGAATCCACCTTTTAAGATAAAGTATCTAAGCAGAGCATCTGCCTTCATATTAACCTTTGGAAGGATAATTTTAACACCTTCAATTCTTTCAAAATAAGCACGAGCTTTAGCCTTATCAATTGTTTCTTTTAAAGCATCATATCTTCCAAACTCATTGATATTAGCTGGAGTTAATTTTAGTAACAGCAAAGATTTGAGTTTTTGCTTATCAACGCCTAAAGCATCAACAATAGATTGAATTTGATCTCCCTGATCTCTATCCATGTATTCAGCTATATAGTCTCGGAATGTTTTGCCATCTTCAGCCTTGAGAGTTCCTCTTTGAATATCATTCAAGATAACATTTGCAACTTTCTGTTCTTTCTGAGGTAATGTTGCAAAAGACTTATGCAACTCCTTTTCTGCAGTTTCGATATTTTCTGATTTTTCTATGGATTGGATGTACTTTTTAAACCTTGAATTTAAAAAATCAGCATTGATCTTGTCGGTATTTATTGCAATTAAGTAGCCATCAACATCATAAGGTACAGATTCAACTTTTCCTTTTTCAGAAGACTCATCGGAAAATAATTCTTTATATCTAATAAGTAGAGTGTCGTAAGTAACTTTATCTATAAGGATTTCAATTGTGTTTTCTTCAGGAGTTGATTTATTGAATACATAAATCGTTTTATCCCATCTAAATCCTTGAATTTTTGCAGCAGCTAGATAATCATTGAATTCTTTAAATAATTCAGCAAATTGTTTTCTATCAGCTAAATCCTCAGGAAGCTTTTCAAAATCAGCAACTCTTGCGTTTTCAAAAAGATCTTTGATATCTATATATATAGAATTCATCTTTTCTAAATTTTTGTTTAGGCGTACCGCAAATAGACCTAGAGTTTTGTTACCAGAATATAACTCTACTGCAAGCTTAACATTACGCTCCATGGTATGTGGTTTTCTGTAGTATCTTATCGTGCCAAAAGGCTTGTCTTTACCAAAGAGTCGATTAGTACGAGAAAAAGCCTGTATTAAGTTTGCATATTCTAAGAGTTTATCCATATATAGGGTATTAACCCACTTAGAATCGAATCCGGTTAGCATTTGGTCTACTACAATCAGAAGATCTAACTCTTTTTCAGAAGTATTTTCTATGTGCTTATAAGCATTCTTATGAGCTAATCTATCGGACAAATCTCTTTTCATCGCAGCGAATGTTGGAATAGTAAATTTCGTTTCATATCTTTCGTTGTAATCAGAAATAATCTTTATAAGACCTTCTTCTTTGTATATTCCATTCCCGTTATTATCAATATTCGGATCAAAAAGAGCTGATATTTTAAGATTTGGAATTTCTTTTTTGATAAGCTCATAGTAGTTGATTGCTTCAGGAATACTACTTGTAGCAAATATGGCGTGAAACTTTCCTGCTTGACTTAAAGTTAGCCAGTTTTCCTTTATATCTTGAACTACCATCTTCTGATGTTCAATAGTTTCATACTGAGATGAAGGAATAAAATCTTCAATTCCTTTTATGTATTCACCAGAATCATCAGTATGTCCTACCATGTTCAATTTTAGAATGTTCAAGTAGGCTTCTTTCTTTTTAGGATCGTTCATTACCTCCAATTCTGAATTTGCTTTAACTTGTTTTAAGGCGACTGCTTTTTTCAAATCACTATCTTTAAAAGTTAGTACTTTATAAGGGTCAAATCCTAAAACATTTTTATCTCTGATGGCGTCTGCAATACTATAGCGATGAAGCTCATCTCCAAATATATCAGTGGTAGTATTTTTCTTTTTCTCGTTTTCTTTTTGTATAGGAGTTCCTGTAAAGCCAAAGAAAAGAGCATTTGGAAAGGTATCCTTTATTGTCTGAAGCATTTCACCAAACGTTGATCGATGACATTCATCAAGAATAAGAACAATTCGCTTTTCATTGATTTTTTCTAGTGCATTGGCAATTGACAATGAGGCATTGCCCTCTTTGATTTTACTCATCTTCTGAATTGAAGAAACAATCAATGTTTTTGACAAATAATCACTTTCTAATAAAGAGAGAAGTTCACTTGAAGTTTCTGTATAGTTAACAGTTTCTGCGTCACCGGCAAAATTCTTGTATTGCTCAAAACTTTGTGTTCCCAACTCAATTCTATCCATTAGGAATACAACCTTATCAGCCTTACCTGATGAAGCAATAAGTTGAGCTGATTTAAATGAAGTCATGGTTTTACCTGAACCTGTTGTATGCCAGATATAACCACCACGTTGATTCTTATCTTCCCAGTGATTTTGAATAACCTTGTCTGAAATTGCATTAGCAGCAACATACTGATAGCTACGCATTACTTTTAATATGCCATCTGTAGCGTCAGCTACTGTATAAAAACCGATAAGTTGATGAGCCATTGGGATAGATAACAATTCACTAATTACATTTTTCCAGTCATTTATAGGCTCATTGTTAAAATCAGCCCAATGGAAATAAAAATCTTGATTAAACTTTCCATCAGGGCCTGGGTTTGCAAAATAAACTGTTTCTTCAGGAGTCATCGCTACAAAGATTTGAACAAGAGAAAATAAACCTGAAAAAATCTTCTCGTGAGAGTACTTTTCTATTTGGTTTGTTGCCTGACTTACAGGAACTCCACTTCTTTTAAGTTCAATATGAATTACAGGCATTCCATTGATAAGAAGCATTAAATCGCCACGTCGATCATTTAAGATTTTAGAATAAGTTGGAAATTTAGGTTGTTCTACTATCTGGTAACGGCTTTTACCAGCTGCAATTTCTGTTCTGTCATAAATTTTTAGAGAAACTTCCTTTCCAAAGTGCAACTTATCATCAGGATTGTCTCTTTTAATTGTTAATGTCTTTCCGTTTATAAATTTATTTAAATTAAATGGAGATTTAAGAGATTGGACATGAGATATGATCTGATACATTTCTCCTTTTGTAAGAGGCCTATTGTTTAAGCGATCAATGCTGTTATTATTTTTAAATAATATACTAGCCCAATTATCAATGAGTTGTTCTTCAGTATAATTTTTTAAAACTTCGTGTTCCCAACCATTCGCTGACAAATTTTCTATAACAGCTTTTTCAAAATCTTTCTCAGAACCAAAACACATGTCAAATTACTCCAACCATCGATAACTTATCTATTTTTAGTTACATCTCTATAAAATTTAGATTTTATAAGTATACAATGTGGATTAGTTTACCACTCAGATAATTATTAAAACCTAACATCTATCAAAGGATTACAAGAATGAACAAACAACAACTTGCCAGCAAGATTTGGGAATCAGCCAATAAGATGCGTTCAAAAATCGAAGCAAACGAATATAAAGACTACATTCTTGGATTTATCTTTTACAAATTTCTTTCTGATTACGAAGTAAAGTATTTAAAGAAAATCGATTGGACAGATGAGTATTTACCTCAAGTAACAGAAAAAGACCAAGACACAGTAGAAAATGTAAAAAATAACATTGGTTACTTTATTTCGTACGAAAACTTGTTTTCAACTTGGGTTAAAGATCGTGATTTTTCTTCAGATAAAGTAACTGATGCCTTATCAGCATTCACTCGTAATATAAGTGATGCTCATAAAAAGGTATTTGATAAAATTTTCGACACTCTTCAAACAGGTTTATCAAAACTGGGAGATACCGACGAGGCAAAAACAAAGGCCATAAGAGCCATAATTGAGCTTATAGACAAGATTCCTATGGATGAGAAACAGGATTATGATGTTCTGGGATTTATCTATGAGTATTTGATTAGTAATTTTGCTGCAAACGCAGGTAAGAAAGCAGGTGAATTCTACACACCACATGAAGTATCTCTTTTAATGTCAGAGATTGTTGCCGAACACCTTAAAAATCATGATGAAATAAAAATCTATGATCCTACAAGTGGTTCAGGTTCACTTCTTATCAATATTGGTAAGAGCGTTTCTCGCTACATGAAAGATAACAATAAGATCAAGTACTATGCTCAAGAGTTAAAAGAAAATACATTTAACCTCACAAGAATGAACCTTGTAATGAGGAATATTAACGTAGACAACATTACATGCCGTTGTGGTGACACCCTTGAAGACGATTGGCCTTATTTTGATGATAAAGATAAAGAAAACACCTATGAAGTTCTATATGTTGATGCTGTAGTATCCAATCCTCCATATTCTCAATCATGGAAACCAAAAGGAAAAGAAAGCGATCCTAGATATATGGGTTATGGTTTAGCGCCTAGAACAAAAGCTGATTATGCTTTCTTATTGCATGACCTATACCACTTAAAACCAAACGGAATCATGGCCATTGTTCTTCCTCACGGAGTTTTGTTCAGAGGAGACAGCAACGGTGAAGGAGAAGGTAAGATTAGAAAGCAACTTGTTGAAAATAACCACATTGATGCAATCATTGGTTTACCTTCAAATGTTTTCTTTGGAACTAGTATTCCTACCATCATCATGGTACTAAAAAAGAACCGTACTAATGATGATGTTCTTATCATAGACGCTTCTACAGGATATGAAAAAGTCGGTAAGAACAACGTTCTAAGAGCTCGTGATATTAAGAAGGTAGTGGATATCATTAAAGATAGAACATCAGTAGATGGATTCTCAAGAGTAGTATCTAGAGATGAAATAAGAGCTAACAATTACAACCTAAATATTCCTCGCTACGTTGATTCATCAACCAAAGAAGAAAACTGGGACTTGTACTCCACCATGTATGGTGGCATTCCTAAAAAAGAGTATGAATTACTTAATTCCTATTGGAATGCTTTTCCTTCTTTGACTGAAGAGTTATTCACCTCAATAAATAACGATTATCTTCAGTTCAAAGACTGTGACATTTATGAAACAATCAATCAAAATAAGGAAGTCTTAAAGTTTAAAGAAAACTTCAAATTTGCTTTAAGTAAATTTGAAGAAGAAATGACCAAAGAGCTATTTAGCAAATTTAAAAATACCAATTCACTTCAAATAGAAACTCTATTATCAGCTCTTCTTTTTGAAAAACTGAAATGCTTACCTTTAGTCGATAAATATCAAAATTACCAAGCATTCAGTGACAATTGGAAAGTAATAGGAACTGACATAGAAATAATCCAAACTGAAGGGTTTTATGCAACAAAACAAGTTGATCCTGTTTATGTTATAAAAAAGAAAAAAGGAAAAGACACTGAAGTTCAAGATGGTTGGTGCGGTCATATTCTTCCTTTCGAATTAGTCCAAAAGAACTATTTTGTTTCTGAATTAGAAGATATAAGTATCCTTGAAAACCGTATTACTGAAATTGAAAATGGTCTAAAAGAACTTATTGATGAGCTCGGTGAAGACAAAGATAAAGCTTTTGTAAATTCTGAAGGAGATGGATTTGTCAAAGCAGAATTGACTAAAGCAGTTAAAAATAAAGAAGATTTTGAAAACGATACTTATAACGTGTTGTTAAATGCTAAAAAGCTAATAAAAGAACTCGATGACGACAATAAAAAATTAAAAGAATACAAAAAACAATTACACGAAAAGACAAAAGAAACTATTGAAACGCTAACAGATGAACAGGTTTTTGAACTATTAAAACAGAAGTGGGTTGATACAACCATTTCAAATCAGAATCTAATCTTCAGTGAGATTATTTCAGAGTTCACATCAAAAGTTACATATTTAGTTAATAAATACAAAGTAACTTTTGAAGATGTTGAGAATCAGTTATCAGAAAGCAGTAATGCAATTTGCTCACTTTTAACAGAACTGAACGGTAATGAGTATGATGAAAAAGGCATCTCAGAACTAAATAAGCTACTGAGAGGCGAATAATCATGACAAAAGAAAATAAGCCTGAAATTCGTTTTTCAGGATTTTCTGACGCTTGGGAACAGCGTAAGCTTTCAGAATTTGCAGATAAAGCAGTAGATAACAGAGGGAAAACTCCTCCTTTAGATAATAATGGAAATCATCCTTTAATAGAGGTAGCTTCTCTCGGTGGAGTGCATCCAGATTATTCGAAAATAGAAAAATATCTTAATGATGAATCTTTTAAAAATAATCTTAGATCTTATATAAAACACGGGGATATATTGTTTTCTACAGTTGGTAGTATTGGACTAGTAAGTCTAATGGATACTAAAGAAGAAGCAGCTATTGCACAAAATATTGTGGCATTTCGCGCAAAGAAAAATTTCGTACCTGAGTATTTATATGCTTTATTTTCAAATGAAGATAATCAAAATAAAGCCTTACGTATTGTTATGGGGGCCGTACAACCAAGTATCAAGGTCTCTCAGCTTGTAAATGTAGAATATACGATTTCTCAAAATATAGTGGAACAGAAGAAAATCGGAGCTTTTTTCTCAAATCTCGACAACACTATTACCCTTCAACAGCGTAAGTTAGAGATTCTAAAAAATCAGAAAAAAGCCTTTTTAGAAAAAATGTTTCCTAAAGAAGGTGAAAATGTTCCAGAAATTCGTTTTTCAGGATTTTCTGACGCTTGGGAACAGCGTAAGCTTTCAGAATTTGCAGATAAAGCAGTAGATAACAGAGGGAAAACTCCTCCTTTAGATAATAATGGAAATCATCCTTTAATAGAGGTAGCTTCTCTCGGTGGAGTGCATCCAGATTATTCGAAAATAGAAAAATATCTTAATGATGAATCTTTTAAAAATAATCTTAGATCTTATATAAAACACGGGGATATATTGTTTTCTACAGTTGGTAGTATTGGACTAGTAAGTCTAATGGATACTAAAGAAGAAGCAGCTATTGCACAAAATATTGTGGCATTTCGCGCAAAGAAAAATTTCGTACCTGAGTATTTATATGCTTTATTTTCAAATGAAGATAATCAAAATAAAGCCTTACGTATTGTTATGGGGGCCGTACAACCAAGTATCAAGGTCTCTCAGCTTGTAAATGTAGAATATACGATTTCTCAAAATATAGTGGAACAGAAGAAAATCGGAGCTTTTTTCTCAAATCTCGACAACACTATTACCCTTCAACAGCGTAAGTTAGAGATCTTAAAAAACATCAAAAAATCATTTTTACAAAAGATGTTTGTATAGCGAAAATTCTTATATTTAACTCTAATGTTTAAGGCTCTTTTATAGAGCCTTCTTTTTAGTTTTTCTTTTGGTCCATTACTCTGTAGAGTGTTTGCCTTGTAACTCCTAATTCCTTCGCAATTTTTGTCAAAGGAACTCCCTGTTTTTTCTTTTCAAAGAAAAGATCAATCTTATCTTGTGTCATAGAAACAGGTCTTCCTGAGCTGTAGCGTCCTTTTTCTTTAGCAATCTTAATTCCTTCACGCTGTCTTTCTTTAATGATCGCTCTTTCGAATTCGGCTACAGCGCCCATTACAGATAGCATTAGCTTAGATGTAGGATCTGTAGATTCGGATGAAAAAGACATATGCTGCTTTACAAAGTGGATGGTACAACCTTTGTCTGTTATTGTTTTAACCAAGGAAAGCAAATCAGACAGATTTCTGGCTAATCTGTCTAAAGAATGAACATATACAACATCACCAGCTCTGATGTACTCAAGCATCTTCTGTAGCTCAGGTCTGTTAGTATCCTTTCCAGAGATCTTTTCTTCAAAAATCTTATCTAAAGAAACTTCTAAATCAACAAGCTGACGATCTGTGTTTTGATCTACAGAGCTGACTCTCTTATATCCAACACGCTGAAACTTTTCTGAAGAATTCATAATTGTGTCCTAAATAGGTATTGTTTACATATATGTAACAAAATATATAAATATAACATTTTTGTTACACAATTATGACATATATAGAAATGTAATAAAAGGGTGTACCTTTATTTTACATAAATAATGATAAGAACATTAGTTCTTGCAATAAAGAAAGAACTGAAAAGGAATGCGTAATTCACCAACATTCTGGTGACCCTGCAATATCTTAGACTTAAGATTAAATTAGAAAGGTTAGGTCGTAACTCACTAACATTCTGGCGACCAAGCAATTTCAGTACAATCCTGACGAGTGCCGAGTTGAAGTCGTAACTCACCAACATTCTGGTGACCTTGCAATCGTTCTCTACCTTACGTGCTTCAGGCAATAAGGTGTCGTAACTCACCAACATTCTGGTGACCTTGCAATGGCTTGTCTTGATGGAGAAATTCATCTTTTCTGTCGTAACTCACTAACATTCTGGTGACCTTGCAATTTTACACCTTATGCGGTGATTCAGAATTATTCAAGTCGTAACTCACCAACATTCTGGTGACCTTGCAATAGTACCACTTTTAGAGCCTTAATACATGCGGGTTACAGCACACTTTTCGCCGAAAACGCTCCTTTTTCGCCAAATATTGCAAAATTGAACTTAAAAGTTAAGAGAAAAGAGGCTCAAAACCACATTAGAAAGCCATCGCCGTTGAAAGAGATGATCAGAAGAATCAATTTTAAGAAAAGATAATAAATTCAATAAGATATATTCAAAAATATCAATAAATCATCATTAAAGATGAAAACAAACGGCGAATTTTTAGAAAATTTTATAGAAAAATCAAAAAGAAAACTATAGGAACATATGTTTTTCGTTAAAAATTTATACTAATCATTTATACCGAATTAAATTTCGATTTAAAATTCTAAACTTATCCTGACTGACTCAAGATACTCTTTATCATTAAGACGAGACTTGTCAAGTTGCCTATACCTTTATATTGCATAGATAATAGTAAGTATACTAATAAAAAGAATTTATTTCTTGTATGACGATATGCTAATCAAACTATATGACGACCATTCAATATACAATTGAATTAAAGGTTTGAGGTAATCATTAAAAAATCTTTTAGCACTTGAACCCATTATTGCTGTTACAGCTGTATTTACAGGATGTAAGACCTACTCTAAAGTTGTAGGTGAGGATATAGGCAACATAAATAGTATTGATAGATATATAAACAAAGGATCTTCAACATTAGAAGTTGTTTTAACAAAAATACAGAATCCAAATGTTGCAACAAGAAAATATCATGATTCTATTGTTATAAGAAAAATCTTATCAGCAACATTAAAAGAGTCTGATAAAAAAAATTATCATTGTTCAGTATGGAGTAGATTCCTCCTATACAAACAGACAATATAGAACATTTAAGGATGCTGTTTTATTCCTAAAAGACAATGAAGTTAAAAATGACAGTGTAAATGAAGATGTACAATATTCTGGTTATGCTTATTTACTTCACCGCCACCCTAAAAACTACTACGTTATGTCAGACCAAGAGTTAACACAGTGGTCTAATATGGAATACTTTTATTTAAAAGGAGACAAAAAAACAGGTTACTTAAAAAACTTGCAAAAGTTAATTAAGAAAACATTTTAATAGATCGAATTTCTACGCTTTATGGTCATATTGATAGCTTTAATGAAGAAAATGAGTTAAACACGTTAGGTCAGGCTGGAATAGATAATTTTAATATCTGTCCTTGCATTAGATCTGCAAATATTGAAACAGTAGACATTCCTGCAATTCTAAGACAAGGAACCAGTCTTAGTTTTTAATAGTCTATACTCGAAGCCTCATACTTTTGATATAAAAACGCTGTAAAAGTATGGACAATTTTTTAGTCGCCAAGATCACATTTTGATTAGGTGGGCTTAATAATTTCATATAAAACATCCAACCGGATTGAGCGGAATAAATGAGAAATTAAGTTTCATTGTATACACAAGCATTAAAAAAGTGAACTTAGTAATGGTTCATAATTTCGCCAAATTTAAAGCAAATTCTTTTGAAAAAACAATTAATAGACGAACTCGACATTTTCAAAAACAGCAAAAGTCTTTATCACATATTCATAAACTAAAATATCTAGAAACAATTCATTGAATAGACCTAAATTCAGAAATGTTCAATATGTTAAGGATACAGACAAACATTAAGTAAAAATATCATTAGTATCAAAGCGTGCCGTCCACCGTGGCACGCTTTTAATAAAGCAGATAAAACAATAATAATGAATTTTTTAACACGATTACATTTATTGATTTTGAATTTGATATCAAAGCGTGTCGCCCACCGTGGCACGCATAAAATAAACAGTGCCACGCTGATAATTTAATTGGATCATGCAGATTATTGAGTCAAAAGAGTGTATTGGTATCAAAGCGTGCCGTACCCCATGGCACGCTTTAGTATAAGCGGATATGCGGTAAATTTTTCCTCATCTTTAGTCCTTAAAAAGATCGCTCTTAAAGCGTGGACAGTGGGGTAAAACTGCTTTGCTTGTTATTAGCGTGCCGTTCATTTGTATTAAAGTAAAAATTTGGTATAAAACATGAATAATTCAGAAAATTCAACAGTGCGTCAAATAGGTGGAAAACTTTTGTCTTTACTTGATCAGGAAAAAAGTTCAAAAGAAGCACATTTAACTCTAGATGATATTTCTAATATTTTTAAAGAAAACACTGATCAAATTAATGATCTTAATTCAATATTAGCTAAGATCAGGCTAGCTCTTTATATTGAAGCCAGACACCTTAAAAGCAGTTTCTTTGAAGAGTCTATCTTGGAAGCTAAAAAAAAGAAATGCATTCTTTAAGTTCACAGTTAATGTAAATTTCAGAAAAGATATATTGGATTTTGATAATTGCAAAATTAAAGAGCCAGAAAATGCTGGTACATTAGAATCAATTTACTGGTCCAAAAGAAACGGTCGTAAGATTTATGGCAAAGTCAAATTCTTTATTACAAGAATCCCTTTGAATGATCCTGACGGTATTATTTATAAAAGAAAGGCTTTTGCCGGTGAAGCAAAATGGCAAGTTGACCTAATCATGAAATATGAAGAAAGGTTTGCTCAAATTAGAAAGGCAACAAAGCTTTTAGGTGAATTTATAAGAAAATCACGACAGCTTAATATTTATTTAGGAGACATCAATAAAACTCTAATTGAAATGGAAAGCTCAGATCTTAAATCGACAACTACCAATGAAGAATGTATTTCCAATTTCAGGAGAAAGGCTTAAATGCAATTCAAGCCTCACAGGTTAAAGCACAGAAATTTATGTTAGCTTCTGTAGGCAGACAAATCATGCAATTAGGCTTGAAAGACGGTTATGCTACTTATGGTGATATTAACTCTGCTTCTATGATTTCTCAGGCTATTCAGCAACGTAACGTTCAGTGGGCTGGTGAACAGTCAATGTTCTTGAACTCTGTTCGCCCAATTATGGCATTCATGGAGTCTTTCTTCTATGCAATAACTCCGTTTGCAGCCGTCTTTGTAATGTTAGGTCTGTTTGGTATGGGATTGTTCTTTAAGTACATTCTCTTACTTATCTGGGTTCAGATGTGGTTACCAACAATGGCTGTAGCTAACATGTTTATTATGTCAGCAGCGACACGACAGATGACTGCATTAGGAACAGGCTATTTAGCATCTCAACCAAACATGAATAATGCTGACGGTTCTCTTTCATTCTATATGTATGATGGAATGATTGGCATTGCTAAAGACTGGGTTGCAACTGGTGCTATGTTCCAAGCTGCAACTCCACTACTGTCATTGATTATTATCACTGGTTCTGTTTACGCCTTGACCTCATTAACAGGTCGTATGGCTGGCTCAGACCATATCAACGAGAAGATTGTTGCTCCTGATGTTGTATCCCCTGCTGCAGCGATTGGCATGCAATCGGCTTATGCTGCCAATACCTTTGGAGCAATTCTAAATGGAGCTAAAGCCCCAATGTTAAATATCGCTGAAGCATTGAATGCACAGAATTCTTACGCTACAGAACAAGCTCACCAATCTGTAAAACAATTACAGCATGAATTTAATAATGCGGTACTTGAATCTGGCGGTTGGGGAAATATGCACTCTTTGGTTGGATCTTCTACTTGGCAGAAAGGCTCAAGTTCAGAACAAGCTTTAACAACCAATGTACAAAAAATTAAAGAATTTGCTAGTTCCATGGGAGCAGAGTTATCAGATAGTTCTGCTACAGAAATTGCTTTAGCGATGTCTGCTGGTGTGGGCGCTTCTGGAGGAGGCGTTAAAGGTGCAAAAGCTCCAGGAGCGGTAGGAGCAATTCTTAGTGCGGCTAATGCAAAATTAAGTGGTACTTCAACTTCTAAAGAAGCGAAAACAGGAGCAATTAAAGATGCTATTACTGAACTTACAAGGGGCGGTTTCTCAATTTCAGATTCAGATAAAGTAAGTATTATTGAAGGTGTAACAGGAAGTTTTTCTGAACAAGGTTCTACAGGAAATACTCATCAAAAAATGGGTAGCCGAGGTGAAAGTCTTAAAGAAGCTCTTTCAGATGCTCGTTCAAAAATTGAAATGAAACTCAGGATCCCAAATTTTTCCGACTAGTATACACAATAAAGACAAAATCCCTTCAAAGTAATATAACTATCTGAAAATACATCATAAAAATAATAAAAAAAGGTTGATGGTTCTCTTATAACCAGTATACTTTTATGTATACTTAGTTATAAGAAGGCTAATATGTCTGACTCTACTTTATTAAACTCTCTTCCTAAAATTTACTTTGACCGTAAAAAGAACAGAGGCATTTCCTATGTAAAGGCTTATGACGGTAATGCCTGGAATGCTGATAAAGGTTATGCTGTCAAAATCAATACCAGAACTATCGGTGTTATTGACAGTCCTGATGCACTGGGACTCATAAGATTTAATAAAGACTTTCTCGAACTGAGACCTGACTTTAAAGATGTTGCAGTTGTCTCTTACTTTGATACTGATGAGGGAAAGCATAAATTAAGGATTGAGCACAACTTAAATGCCAATGTGGTTACCAAACACTTTGACTCATGCTCTCATGATGTTACACATGTTTACTCTATTGGCACCTATGATGTTTTCATGAAACTGCTAGAGGGCGATCCTTTATTAAAGACTTTAAAAGAGTCATTTGCTGATAACTGGTCTGAACTGTTATCTCTTGCCTTTTACTGTCTTAAGGACGGAGACTTTACCAGTAACAGATATGCCATGTATGCTCAAAGTCATAAATTACCATGTCAGGATCCTCTTACCCCAACCTCTATAACCAGACTGTTTCAGACTGTATCTAAAGAGGATGAGCTTAACTTTTTCACTAAGTACATAGAAGAGCTCTACTGTGCTCATGAATTGCCAACTCGCAGGTTCTGGGCTTTGGATTCAACCTCTATCAGCACCTATGCAAAACTCGCTGATGCTAAATTCGGTCATAACAAACAGAATGAGGATATTCCACAGATTAACGTTCTGATGATTACGGATCAAAAGACTGGAAGACCTATATTCTATAACCGCTTTAATGGAGCTATTCCTGATGTAAGTACTGTTACATCCACATTTGAAACACTGTTGCATTTAGGTACACGTTCTTTTGTGGCTGTTATGGACAGAGGCTATTACAGTAAGGAAAACATGAACATGATCATCAGTTCTGGTTATCACTTCCTTCTGTGTATTCCCCTAGACAAGGTATCTGTCTTCAGTGATACTATTGATGAAGCAACTGTTGCTTTCCTGAATGGAGATAAATATATATCTGCCATTGATGAAAATGTCTTTACCAAACATGGTAGCTACACTTTTAAAATCAACGGCAAAGAAATTCGTAAAAAGCTCTTTGTTCATGTTTTCTACGATCAGGAAAAAGCAGGAGCTTTCACCAAGAAGATCCAGAAACGCCGCAATGAAATCATTCAGATGATAAAAGAAGGTTTGACTCTGGATACTAATAACAAAAGCTTTGCTGATGTATATCTCTGTCAGAATGAAGACGGCAGTATCGGCTTAAATAACCAGGCTTTTCAGGAAGCCAATAAGCATGCGGGTGTTTTTGTTCTTGTATCTGACTGTGTTGCCGATGGTAAACAGGCTTACTACGGTTACAGAGACAGACGTACTGTAGAAGAATGTTTCTCTGATTTAAAGGTAAAGATGTGCTGTGACAGATTCAGAGTTTCATGCGAGGATTCACTGGTTGGTAAATGCTTTGTCGAGTTCATTGCCTTAAGCCTGTATATGAGAATGGAAATGATTATAAGAAAGGCAATGGATAAGAATAAGGAAGTTCCTCATCATTCTATTAAAACCATAATTGAAGATTTGGAAGGGATAACTGAGATAGCCTTTGCCGACAGCTTTGTTACCATCAAGCCAATATCCAAAACTCAGAAGAAATGCTTAAAGCTGTTCAATACCAGTGAGCCTGTAAGCAGGTATGTTCAGAACATTGCTGTTCCTAACATGATTAAATACGCAAGAAAGCCTCATGGTGACAAAGGGGCTAAATAAGATTACTCAAAATGAAACTCAGGATCTGCAACTAGTAGACAATTTTTGTAAAAGTTGGGAATGAAACTCAGGATCCGCAACTAGTAGACAATTTTTGTAAAAGTTGGGAAAAGAATAGTCATAGTGGTGCGGGAGAAGGGACTCGAACCCTTACACCGAAGGCGCCAGAACCTAAATCTGGTGCGTCTACCAATTTCGCCACTCCCGCATATTGAGAGGTTTCAGATGGGGTGGCTAAAGGGGCTCGAACCCTTGACAACCGGAATCACAATCCGGGACTCTACCAACTGAGCTATAGCCACCATCGGAAACATTGTTAAATCAATTCAATGGCGCGTCCTAGAGGAATCGAACCTCTGACCCACAGCTTAGAAGGCTGTTGCTCTATCCAACTGAGCTAAGGACGCAAGTTGCTGGATAAATAGGTCTTAACCTGTTGTTCCAACCACACTTCAGTGAGGTGAAGTGATTTAACGGTGCATATGATACAGGAGGACTCACCTATCGTCAACGAATTTTTAACAATTTTCTCGAATTTTTTTACATTTTCCTTTTAAAGATCTGTGCAATGGCTTATTTATCACTTTTCATTTTCAGACATTTCTCTGACTTATCTGGGGTCATTTAAAAAAAACATATTGTTAAGTTCACCTATCTTAATTTTGCTAAAATTAGCTCACTTAATTTTTTATGGTGAATAGAATGATTCTTGGTATTCCTTTATATGAGTTAGCTATTACCATCGGCATGCTTTTATGCTGTGGCGTGGTAGCTGGTTTTCTGGCAGGTCTTTTAGGTATCGGTGGTGGCATTATCTTCGTACCGTGCTTCTACTTTGTATTTACCCTCTTCTTTAAAGTAGATCCTAATATTGCAATCTTAGTAGCAACAGGTACCTCTCTTTTATGTATGATCCCTACTTCTATTTCTGCTGCTCTATCTCAGAATAAGAAAGGAAACACTGACCTGGCTGTAATCAAAAGCTGGTCAGTATTTATGTTGATTGGTGTGGTTGTAGGTATCTTAGTATCTAAGTTCTTAGGTGGCGCTTGGTTAACCTTACTCTTTGGCGGAGTAATGATTTTAAATTCAATCAATACTCTATTTAGAGCAAAAGCAAAACCTGCTTTTGATTCATTACCTGGTAAAGCAGGTCAATCAGTTATCGCTTTTTGTATTGCTTGTTTCTCATCAATGCTGGGCATCGGCGGTGGTACTTTAACCGTACCTATTCTAAATGCTTGCTCTGTACCACCTCATAAAGCTATTGGTACCTCATCTGCTGTATCCTTATTTGTTTGTGTCCCAGGCGCAATTTTAATGTTGCTTACAAATTCCACACCTGATCATGCACCAATTGGTACTTTTGGCTTAGTTAACGTACTTGCAGCTATCTGTGTAGTGCCTGTTTCTTACTTCTGTGCACCATTAGGTGTCAATATAGGCAAAAATATCAAGCCAACCACATTAAAGAGAATCTTTGCTGTAGCTTTGTTTATAATTAGTGCACGTATGCTGTTCAGTGGCATCAGCTATTATGTTGAGGATAATAGTGCTCAAACTACAACTGAAGTTTCTACAGAAGCATCAACAGCTGTAGAACCTACAGAACAGACAGATAACAACAGTGCAGTGGAGAATAACTAATGTCAGCACAGATTATTGATGGTAAAGGTATTGCAAAAGAACTAAGAGCAGAGCTTCGTCAAGATGTTGATGCAAGCGTAGATAAAGGCAACAGACAACCTGGTCTTGCAGTAGTGCTTGTAGGTTCAGATCCTGCTTCACAGGTTTACGTAAGAAATAAGCGTAAGGCATGTGAAGAAGTTGGTATCAAATCTTTTGCCTATGATCTTCCTGAAACTACTTCTCAAGAAGAATTAGATAAAATCATCGATGATCTTAACAACAACGATGAAGTTGATGGCATCTTAGTTCAGTTCCCATTACCAAAACACTTAGATGAATCAAGCATTGTTGAAAAGATCAGTGCTTCAAAAGATGTAGACGGTTTCCACCCTTACAACGTAGGTAGATTAGTACAGAGAATTCCTTATATCTGTGCTTGCACACCACACGGTGTTATGACCTTATTACACAAGACCTTAGGTGAAGATCTAAAAGGTTTAAATGCAGTAGTAGTTGGTGCATCAAATATCGTTGGTCGTCCTATGGCCTTAGAGCTGTTACTAGCTGGTTGTACCACTACAGTAACCCACCGTTTCTCAAAACCAGATGATCAGAAGATGTTAATTAAGAATGCGGATATTGTGGTTGTAGCTGTCGGCAAACCTAAATTCCTAGATGGTGACCTAATTAAAGATGGCGCCACCGTAATTGATGTAGGTATTAACCGTATGCCTGATGGAAAGTTATGTGGTGACGTGGACTTTGAAAAGGCTAAGGAACATGCAGCTTTCATCACACCAGTTCCTGGTGGCGTAGGTCCTATGACCATTGCAACTTTAATGCAGAACACCATTACAGCTTATAAGAGCCACATTAAAGCTTAAGAATGAAAAGACTTTGAGGCACTGTTCTTAATTCCTTATAAGGTATAAAAAAATTCCGTTATCAGTTTTTTTGATAGCGGAATTTTTATTTGCACGATGTAAGTTTGTATTAACCTACAAGGTTATCTAAATTATCAATTGCAACTTCTGGATTTACATCCTTAGTGTAATCTACGCCAGGAACCTCAAAGCCAAATAGCTGTAAGAACTGCTTCTTGTAATCAGCATAATCAGTTTTCTCAAATAGGTTCTCAGTTGTAACCTGTGGCCATAACTCTTTGCACTTGTTCTGTACAGAATCACGTAATTCCCATGAATCCATACGTAAACGACCTTCAGCATCAACCTCAGCCTGATTGCCATATAAGGTTGTAGCAAATAATCTGTAAATGTGCTCTATTACTGACTCGTATATGCCCTGCTCTCGCATGATCTTAAAGCACATTGAAATGTATAAAGGCATTACAGGAATAGCAGAAGAAGCCTGAGTTACTACACTCTTTAATACAGCAACACGAGCATCACCATGTAATGAAGCTAAACGCTGTTCATTAGCCTTTGCTGCTCTATCAAGATCTTCTTTAGCCTTACCTAATGCACCGTGCCAGTAGATTGGCCAAGTGATCTCAGTTCCGATATAGCTGTATGCAACAGTCTTGCAACCATCAGCTAGAACATCGGCATTCTTTAGAGCTTCAATCCATAGCTCCCAATCCTGACCACCCATTACCTTAACAGTATTGTCGATCTCTTCGTGAGTTGCTGGCTCTAATGATGAGGTGATGATTTCGTTCTTGTTAGTATCAATAGCTGTTGAAGTGTAGGTCTGACCAATTGGTTTTAATGATGATCTTACAACTTCACCAGTTTCAGGCATCTTTCTTACAGGTGCAGCTAGAGAGTAAACAACTAAGTCAACCTGACCCAAATCACGCTTGATGATCTCAATTACCTTATCACGGCACTCATTTGAGAAAGCATCTGCATTAACATTGTGTGCATATAAACCTGCTTCTTTAGCATACTTTGTAAATGCAGCAGTGTTGTACCAACCTGCTGTACCAGGTCTCTTTGCTGTACCTGGTTTTTCAAAGAATACACCAATTGTTGCTGCACCTGAACCGAAAGCTGCGCTAATACGTGAAGCTAAACCGTAACCTGTTGAAGCACCAATAACTAGTACTTTCTTAGGACCATTTTCTACCTTTCCCTTTTTCTTAACTAGGTTAATCTGCTCTAAAACGTTAGCATCACAGCCTGTAGGATGAGTGGTAACACAAATAAAACCACGTGCCTTAGGTTCAATAATCATGAATATTCTCCTTTAAACGCAAAATGCGTCATAGATTTATTGCGCTGATTTTACCATATTTTATGGGTTGCTTAGCTTTTTGTTATCAGCATTTGTTACGTAAACACGTGCTTTTCATTTCTTTTTCTAGGAGATAATGCAAAAACGGCTAACTGAGTGGGATTACAGTAGTATTCTCGTTTCAAATAAGAGATTTTTTTTAAATTTTGTTGCTAAATTTGCACATTGTCATGTAGCTGTACACGTTACGTGCATATAGTTGTATAATTTTACAACTTGAGATTTACCTATAATGCACTATCTAAAAATGAACAAATTTATAAAAAACAATTTCATAAAATTTCTTGCAATTCCTCTATTTTTATATTCATCAGTATCGCAAGCTATAGTTGCGTCACCTAATCCAATTCCAGGATCAGAAGTAGGCGTTGCTTATCTAAAGCCAAATGACAACAAAATTTATGGACAGAATGTTGATACCTTCATGCATCCTGCTTCAACCTTAAAAGTTGTATCTGGACTTGCAGCTATTCTGTACTTAGGTCACGACTATACTTTTAAAACCACACTTGAGGTTGCAGCTAACAACGCTGATACTCAAGGTAAAGTAGTGACTGATCAGAACGGAACCTTACATGGTAATGTTTTAATTAAATTTGTAGGTGATCCTAGCTTTACAACAAAGTCTTTTAGAACATTAGTAAATACTCTTTCTAAAGCAGGCGTTAAGAGCGTAGCTGGTGACATTATCCTTGATGTAAGTCGTTTTGGAGGTCTGTCAAAAGGCACAGGTTGGTCTTGGGATGACGCACCAGTCTGCTTTACAGCTCCAGCAGGCTCTGCCATTATCAACAGAAACTGTGTGTTTGCTCAGCTTCAGCCTAATGGTGTAGGCAATGTTGCTACTCCAAAACTGTCTGCAGGTAGCCCTATTACCCTAACCTCTGATGCTGTAGGTGTTGCTCCTTCAAATTATGGTGGCAACTGCGAGCTTGAAGCTGATCTTTATATGAAGAATCAGTACCACATCACAGGTTGTGTTCCTGTACTAGAGAAGAACCAGCCATGGCCTTTATCACTGTCTGTTTCGGATCCTGATCAGTGGGCTGTGGATTGGACTAACATCATTTTCAATGAAAAGAAGATTTCTTTTAATTCTATTAAACTTGCCCGAGCAACACAGCCAGGTTACACCACTATTGGTGTAATTGAATCAGCTCCATTAGGAGAACTGGCAAAATACATGTTGCACCGTTCTAACAACCTCTATGCTGATGCTATTGCAAAGACTGTAGCTGCAGAATACTATAAATTACCAGCTACTTACAGCAGAACAACTAGGGCAATTCGTGCCGTACTAAAACAGTATGCCAATATTGATTTAGGCAACAGCTATCTTGTAGATGGCAACGGTTTGTCTCCTCATAACCTAGTAACTCCACATAAAATGTTGGAAATATTAGAGTTCATTAACTTAAATGATGACAAGATTCAGTTCATTAAGTTACTACCAGTTGCAGATGAATCTGGTACTTTACATTGGAGAGCTTCTACAAGAAATCCTCCTTTAGCAAAAAATGTAACAGCTAAGACTGGTACAATACAAAATGTATCTAACCTCATGGGATTTATGCGTACTAAATCAGGTGTAAGAGTTCCTTTTGTGTTCTACACCAATGCCATTTCCTTTGATCAGAGAACAAGAGATCTTGTAAAGTATCACAAGATTGCATCTCCACATTTAGGTTATGAAAGATACGTTCTAGAACAGATTTATAACGAAAAAGTTATGGGCGTTGACTTCTAAAGTCATAACGCATTTCCCCCTTCAAGAGAAGCTTTGTCTATGACAAAGCTTCTTTTTTTTCACTATAGGCATTCAAGAACTAAATTTTTCCATTTCAAACAGTTATCAATTTGTTCCTACTAGGGCTCAAGCTCAGCATACATTTTGTGTTTTGTTGAATTTTGTATATTATTTTGTGCAAGTAATTCTATAGTTTCACTTCTATGATGATCCTAATAAAGGCTTTCCATTGGAGTTATTATGGATTTAATTTCAGTTAACGATAAAACATTTTTCATAAAGCAGTTACTTGGCAAAGGTAAAGGTGGATATTCATATCTTGTAGAGAATGAGCAAAATGAAGAATTTGTTGTCAAACAAATCCATCATGAACCTTGTGACTACTATAATTTTGGAAATAAGATTGAAGCTGAGAAAAACGACTATAAAAGGTTATGTGAAACAGGGATTCTGATCCCTCGAATGTACTCAATTGACGAAACTAAAGAAACAATTCTGAAAGAGTATATAAAAGGAGACACCGCATTTACTCTAGTCAAAAATGATGCTCTTCCACATGATGCCATCTTACAATTAGAAGATATGGCTCAAAAAGTAAAAGAATTCGGCCTCAATATTGACTATTTCCCAACCAACTTTGTTTTGCAAAGTGGTCGCTTTTACTATATAGATTATGAGTGCAACTCATATATGGCGGAGTGGAATTTTGAAAACTGGGGCATTAAATATTGGAGTAAAACAAAAGAATTCTTAGACTACTTAAGAGATCATCCTGATCTCTAAAAGAGCTTATCAAAAATTTCTATTCCCAAAAGTAAAAAAACATTTAAAGTTTTGGGAATAGAATTGATTTTTAATTTTATTATCATAAAGTTATTTTTTACGATTCTTACACATTTTCAATTACGCACTCGTGTTTCTTTGATTTAGCATCATAGCTAATACCTAACATCATTACTTTTGAAGAGTATTCTCTAACTTTATCTAGATAATTCCGCTCTTTTATTTGCTCTAAAGCTTTTGAAGCCGATTTATTAAAATTTAATTCGATAATTAGTGTTGGTGCTCTTTTTGAGTATTCTGCTTTCGGAAGATATACAATGTCTGCAAAACCTTTTCCTGTTGCCATTTCTAAAAGAGGCTTTTGGTAATTTTCACATGTTGCTGCAAAAGCTGTAAGTACTGTATATTTTAGGCTTTCTTCGCTATTGTATGAGATTATGGATGTTCTCTGTCCATGAACTTTCTCAAGCTCCAAAGCAACATAATTACAATCTTTTTCAAAAACCTTTTCCAAAAAAATTTTTGAATTCTTAATGATCGATACTTATTCTTTCCAAGCACAGTCATCTAATGATTTTAAAAGTTCTCTTCTAACTTCCTCATTAGGAACGTAGACTTCATTTTGATTTGAATTATAGGCAAGATAACCTAGATGTATTAGGTAGACAATAACCGAATCTTTACTACTAAATACAGAGTTCTCGTTGTTAAATCGAGTAATATCGATTCCATTTAAAGAATTTGCATTTACAAGATCGATAATATCTTCTTTCAAGCCAATAAAGTTCAATGAAATGCATTTTTTAACAGGATAATAAGATGCTGTATCAGACCAATAACTTTGATAAACACCTGTTTTCATCAAAGTCATTATGGAACGGGGATTATAAACGTCTTAATCATCTAAATGGTATCCATCGTACCATAGCTTAGCATTTTTAAAATCGATACCATGTTTTTGACACAGAGAAGATACTTCCTCTCCAGTAAAACCTACAAATTTACCTAATCTAAAGGTATTCAACATTGAGATCTGGTCAAAATTGTTCAAAGCTGACTGTGTGTCATAACGACCAATTGGAAAAATACCGGTCATATAGGCTAAAGCTACAGCTCTATCACCAATTGCACCTTTAAACAAACCTCTTAAGAGATTTAAGTATGCTTTAACCTCTTCTTTTTCATTTGGATAATCACGAAATAAGCAGTCATACTCTCCAAGAATAAAGACAAATTTTTCATTTGTTTTATTAAAAATATTAAGGATAGCCTCAACGAGATTGTCTTTAGAAAAATGTATATCACTAAATTCATCAGCTAATTCTTTACAAACTGACTTTTGGATGTAAGAAACTACTCCTTTTGCACCTTGATTTAGAGCAATCATCGACTGTATATCAAGAGTTATTACGTTAAACTTGTTGATATACTTTTCATATGATTCTTCTTTTGATATTTCAAGTTTACTAAAGAGATCATGTGAATCACAACCTTTAGAATAGTATGCTGCAAGCATATTAGCAGTATATGATTTTTCCAAAACGACGTGGTCTAGAAACACAAAGAAATTTAGTTGAAGGAGAATATAAACTTTTATTGGTATATGATATCAGTGATGACTTATCAATATATTCACTTAACAAAATATTTTGAAAGTTCAACTTTCCATCATTTATGTACATCTTGATTTGCTCTTACCACAAAACACATACAATTTAATTGTATAGTAAAAAGGCAAAGCTCTATAACTTGAGATTTAAATTATTAGTGAACTTAAGTTATTTGTAGTACAATCCTAAACACTCAAAACCAAACTTAGTAATTTTTTTAACGGGTGAAATATGAAATTATTACAAAAATCTCATAAGCTCGATAATGTCTGTTACGACATTAGAGGCAAGATACATCAAGAAGCTCTTCGTATGGAAGAGGAAGGTCAGAGGATCTTAAAACTTAACATTGGAAACACTGCGACCTTTGGTTTTGAGGCGCCTGAAGAGGTGGTTCGTGATGTTATCCGTTCTCTACCTAACTCTCAAGGATACTGCGAATCTAATGGTATTTTTCCAGCCCGTAAAGCCATTGCGCAGTACTACCAGCAAAAGGGTATGAAAAACGTCGATGCTGACGATATCTTTATCGGCAACGGCGCATCAGAGCTTATTACCATGACTATGAACGCACTGTTAAATAACGGTGATGAAGTTTTAGTTCCAGCTCCTGATTACCCACTATGGACTGCTGCTATTAACCTAGCTGGTGGTAAAGCTGTTCACTACATGTGTGATGAACAGGCTAACTGGTATCCAGATATTGAGGATATGAAAAAGAAAGTTACCTCAAGAACAGTAGGTATCGTTCTTATCAATCCTAATAACCCTACAGGTGCTGTATACCCTACTCCTCTTTTACAAGAGATCGTAGAGTTTGCAAGACAGAATAATCTTGTAATCTTCGCAGACGAAATTTATGACAAGATCTTATACGATGATGTAGCACACAGAAGTATCTGTACTTTAGCTGATGATGTAACTGTAGTTACCTTCAACGGTCTGTCAAAAGTATACAGAGCTTGCGGTTTCAGAATGGGTTGGATCTTAATTACTGGTCCTGAAAAACGCAATAAAGGCTTTGTTGACGGCATCAAGCTTATGATGGCAATGCGTTTATGCGCAAACGTTCCTCTACAGCATGCTATTCAGACAGCTTTAGGCGGATATCAGAGTATCAATGAGCTTATCATTCCTGGTGGTCGTTTGTATCAGCAAAGAACAGCCATGTATGACAGATTAAATGCTATTGACGGCATTACTGTAGTAAAGCCACACGGCGCTCTGTATATGTTCCCTAAGCTTGATAAGAAGTTCAATATCAAGGACGATCAGAAATTTGCAATGGACTTACTAAAGCAAGAAAAAATGCTGATTGTTCAGGGTACAGGCTTTAACTGGCCTGAGCCAAACCACTTTAGAGTTGTATTTTTACCATCAATTGACATCATCAATGATGCTTGCGATAGATTGGAGCACTTCCTAAAGACTTACCGTCAGTAATAAAAAGTTTAGATCTTATAAGGCTGCACAAAATGCAGCCTTTTTTAATGTTAAAATATGCCATTATTTGTATTAGAAATATGAAGCATGGCAGATAGAGAAGTTCACTTTATTACTGACGAAAAAGGCAAGAGAACCCATGCCATTATTCCAATTGAGGTTTACACTCAATTAGTGGCATTAAAAGGGTTGTTAAAACACACTGCGCCTTTAGGTGATCATGAACTCTACACTTTTTCTATTAAAAATCTTACAGCTAAAGGCTATCCAGAAGGCACCAGATCAAAACCTTATTTTGTGGTAACCAAAGGATCACAGGCTGTGTTAGAACATGTGTCATCTACTCCAGAACACGTTGATGAGCAAAGAGAAAAGCTGCTGTCAGACGGATCATTAAAACTTGATCCTGAGAATAACTGCTTTGTATTCACTAAAGATTTGAAATTTAAAAGTGCCTCGTTAGCTGCTGCCATTGTCGCAGGCAATGTCAGAAACGGACTTGATGTTTGGGTCAACCGTGAAGGTTTTAGCTTAAAGCAATCAGGTTATGGAGTAAAGAGTAAAAAAGGCACTTTGAAGAAATGAGGTCTATATGACATTTGAACAAAAAAGCTTTTCTAAAAAGCCTTTCGTAAAAAAAGATAGTGCTAAAAAGGAATTTTCAAAAAAGCCTAACTTTAGCCGCAATGGAGATTTTAAAAGAAAATCATTTAAGAAAGGTGATGAAGAAAAGACTGAAAGATTCTCTAAAGAAAAGCGTCCTTTTAACAAGTCTCGTTACGATAATAAGAACAAGACAAGAGTTGAGAGTAAATTCAAAGCTCATGATGAGCACGTAGAGTTTGTGCGTCGCAAGGGCTTTTCTGCTTTCCAGTTAAGATTAGTAAATTCTATCTTAGAAGATGTTTTGGTAATGCATAACTCTTTAGATAGAGCTTATGCCTACTGGTTTAACAAAGTTAAAATCGATCCTGTTGAGCAAGGTTTCTTAATCAAGCAAATTAACTTCATGTTCTCTCGCTTATCTTTATTTGCCTTTGTTGCAAATTTAAAGAGACCTTCAGATTTTGAAAGACACATAGGACGTTTAACTTTCTCATTCTGTGCTTACAGAGACTGGCCTTTACCTGAGTTAGAAGGTGAAGAAGGCTTTGACAGACGCGGTCTAAAAAAACGTATTGCTCAGGCTAAAGATGAGCCTATGTACAATGACGGTTGTCCTTTATGGTTGCAGGAGCTAGGAGCTGCTGAATTAAAAGGCAAGTGGGACGAAGAGCGTCATGCATTAGGACAGGAAGCTAAGAGATTCATTAGAACTAATACCTTAAAAGGTACTCGTGATGAATTAGCTCATGCGCTCTCTGAAGAAGGCGTAGTAACTAAATCTGTAGCAGGAGTTCCAACTGCACTTGAGGTTACCTCAAATTCTGCTTTATTTAGAACTAAAGCCTTTAAAGAAGGTAGATTTGAACAGCAAGACGCAGGTTCACAGCAAATCGGATCTTTTGTTGAGGCAAAACCTGGTGAGAGAGTTATCGACGCTTGCGCAGGCTCTGGCGGTAAGACATTACAGTTAGCAGCATCCATGGAAGGTAAAGGTGTCATCATTGCTATGGATACCGAGCAGTGGAAACTTGATGATTTAAAGAAGAGAGCTAAAAGAGCAGGTGCTTTTAACATCGAACCTAGAGTTATCGATTCAACTAAAGTTATCAAGAGAATGTATGAAACTGCAGACAGAGTGTTAATTGATGCTCCTTGTTCAGGTACTGGTGTAATCAGACGTATGCCAGATTCAAAATGGCGTGACGGTCGTGAGCATTTAAATGACATCAGAAATACTCAAAAAGACATTCTAAACCGTTACAGCAAAATGGCTAAAGTCGGCGGTATTGTGGTTTACTCAACCTGTTCAATCATGCCATCTGAAAATGAAGATCAGATCGCAACTTTCTTAAAAGAGAATGAAGGAAAATTCGAACTTATTGAGGATAAGCACATCATGCCATCATCTGGATTTGATGGATTCTATATGGCAAAACTAAAACGTTTAGCTTAGCTTTGTAAAGAAAAATTCCGACTGTAAAAAAATCCAGACTAAAGTCTGGATTTTTTGTAACTATGGGTTGAGCCTTGCAAGGCAAGGCTCTGTTGTGGAGATTAAATCTTAAAAGCCTTCACGTCGACCTGAGTAAGAACTGCGGAAACCGCCCTTGTCATTACCCTTTCTTGAAGATGATCTCTTATCGAAGCCTCCAAAATCAGGACGTTTTCTTCCACCTGAACGAGATGAACGTCTTTCACCCTCAAACTTTCTAAAATCACGACCTGAGTTTTGCCCCTGTCTGTCAAACTCACGATCACGGTTAAATGGTCTGTCCCTTCTGCCACCATCTCTACCACCTCTAGAACGAGGAGGTTCTGCAGTATAGATTCGTAAATCTAAAGGTCTGCCGCATACTCTTGCCTGAGACAGGATATGCATGGTGTCCTTTGGCATACCGTCTGGTAAGTCAACGGTAGTAAAGGTATCAAAAATTGAGATTTCACCGATGTACTTCGACTCGATGTTACCCTCGTTAGCAATAGCGCCTACGATCTGACCTGGCTTTACGCCATCCTTACGGCCAACAGCAACACGGAATCTTACCATAGCCATGTCAGGGAACTCACGTAATGGAGCAGCCTCTGCTGTTGGGAATGGTTTTCTTTCTCTTCTGTCACCGCGCTCGCCTCTCTCTGAACGATTGTCATCGTCAAAGGTCCTCATGCGAGGTTCTGGCTTGCTGTCATCTAATAATAAGGTACCATCTTTCTGTACCATCTTAGCTAATGCAGCACATAGAGTTTCAACTTCGATTGCATCATCTGACAGTAACTCAGAGATAACTTCCTCATAAGTCTCAAGACCACCTTCCTCGATGGTCTGTAAAACCTGATTCTTAAAGTTCTCTAATCTTGCCTTGTTAACATCTGCAATTGAAGGCATCTGCATAGGCTCGATCTTCTGACCGGTTACGCGCTCAATTAGACGTAACGCTCTTCTCTCACGTGGAGATACGAATAAGATTGCCTCACCAGTTCTGCCTGCACGACCGGTTCTACCTATTCTGTGTACATATGACTCGGCATCATATGGAATATCGTAGTTGAATACGTGAGTAATTCTGTCTACATCTAAACCACGAGCTGCCACATCAGTTGCGATAATGATATCTAACTGACCTTTCTTTAATCTTTCGATGATCTTTTCACGCTGACGCTGTGGAATATCACCGTGTAGAGCAGCACAAGCAAAACCTCTTGCCATTAAACGGTTTGATACATCTTCAGCATCTGTCTTGGTACGAACAAATACAATTACAGCATCATAGTTTTCAACTTCTAAGATTCTGGTCATTGCATCAATCTTATGAGCACCAGATGCAATCCAGTAACGCTGATGAACTGTTGTAGCAGTGGTAGTCTTTGACTCAATGCGAACATCAGCAGGATCTTTTAAGTGATTCTTAGCAATACGAGCAATCACAGGAGGCATGGTAGCTGAGAACAGAGCAGTCTGACGAGTTTCTGGAGTGTTGCTTAAAATCCAGTCAACATCATCAATAAAGCCCATACGTAACATTTCATCAGCTTCATCGATAACCATATGGGTTAATTTTGATAAATCAACCTTACCACGCTCGATTAAATCGATTAAACGACCTGGAGTTGCAACCACAATCTGCGCACCGTGACGTAATGAGCGGATCTGATTCTCATATGAAGCGCCACCATAGATAGGTGCTACTCTAAAGTTCTTTAAATACTTTGAAAATTGCTGACAAGCTTCAGCAACCTGAATAGCAAGCTCTCTGGTTGGCTCTAAAACTAAAGCCTGTATGCACTGTTCTTTACAATCTAACTTTGAAAGGATTGGTAAAGAGAAAGCAGCTGTTTTACCAGTACCGGTCTGAGCCTGACCAATCATATCTCTGCCTTCTAAAACTACAGGGATTGATCTTTCTTGAATAGGAGTAGGAGATTCAAAGCCTAAATCATGAACTGCTTTTAAAACTTCCTTTGACAGACCTAAATCGTCAAAGGTAACAATGTTTTCATCAGTCTCATAAGTTAACTCAGTATCAGTTAACTTTTCTGCTTCTTTAACTAATAAGCTTTCCTCACCGCCTACAGTGGTAGTGATATCTTTTTCTTTAATATCTGACATTTATGCTCCTGAATAAGAGGAGCGTCTTATCTTAACGACATGCTCTATAGATAGATATTAGATTTTTAATACTTTACAGACACACGCACATGAGTCTAAAACCCGCGACTCAACCTTAAATTAGACACGCCTCAAAAAAAATGCTGCGCAATTATACATAAATGTGATTTACTTCGCAATCTTAAAATGATTTTTTGCCATCCGTGCTGAGTAAAAAAATTTTTCTGCTGACATCTATATCTTTGCAGGAGCACAATATCCAATTATACTGAAGAATATAAGTCCTCCAAAGAAGAACAAATCACTTTATTAGTCACAGTGAAGATTTTCTATGAAGTTATCAGAGTTAAAAACAGGTGAGAAAGGAATTATCACCAGAGTTACAGGTCACGGAAGTTTTAGAAAGAGAGTTATCGAGCTTGGTTTTGTAAACGGGAAAACCGTACGGGTTGTCAGAAACGCTCCACTAAAAGATCCTGTTGAATACGAGGTTATGGGCTCACAGGTTGCTCTGCAGAGAGCGCAGGCTGCAATGATTGAGGTTGTCGGTGAACATGAGAACATCTGTGAGTCAAAAGATGAAAATGCCCCTCTTGACGAATACCGAACTCTTACAGAAAAAGAGATGCAGGAAATTGCAACAAGACAGGAAAAGACTATCACCGTCGCCTTTGTAGGAAATCCAAACTGCGGAAAAACATCAATCTACAACTACCTGTCTGGAGCAAACGAGCATGTTGGAAACTATTCTGGAGTTACTGTAGATGCAAGAGAAACCACTTTTGCATACGGAGGATACACATTCAGATTTGTTGACCTGCCTGGAACCTACTCCTTATCTGCATATTCACCAGAAGAGAAATACGTTCGTGAATACCATATCAATAACTCCCCAGATATAGTACTTAATGTTGTTGATGCTTCTAATATTGAACGAAATCTGTACCTTACCACACAGCTTATGGATATGGATGTAAGAATGATGATCGCTCTGAACATGTACGACGATTTAAGTCGCAGAGGCGATTCTCTTGACTATGTTCAGTTAAGCCGACTTTTAGGCATGCCAATCGTTCCTACTGTAGGCAAGACAGGAGCCGGACTCAACCACCTGATGCACCTTGCCATACTCATTTATGAAAAAGGCGATTATGTAGAAAACGGCAATAATTTCAACCAGGCAGTACTCAATGAAATGCAGGACTGGTACAAGAGCTCAGATGATGAGGATAAATGCAGAGAAGGTAAATGCCATAACTGCAGTTCCTGCCCTAGCAGTATTTCTGTAAACCTCAAGCAGATCTACCACCACGTTCATGTAAATCACGGTTACATCATTGAAAAGCGTATCGGAGCTCTACAGAAACTCCTAAAGGAGAATCAGAACATCTCCAGCAGATTCTCCACAAGATATATCGCCATCAAACTCTTAGAAAATGATCCTGATGCTGAAAAGCTGGTTAGAGGTCAGCCTCACTGGAAGAGTGTGCTTGAAAAAAGAGATAAACTGACATCTCAGATTGAACAGCTCAAGCATGAGGACAGTGAAACGGCCATCACTGATGCAAAATACGCTTTCATTAGCGGTGCCCTCAAGGAAAGTTATACAGAGAACATAAAAAAGAAAAAGAGCAGAACTGAAATCATCGACAGTATAGTAACCCACAGGATCCTGGGATATCCGATATTTTTAGGTTTCATGTTTTTAATGTTTGAGGCAACTTTCTCTGTAGGAGCCTATCCGCAAGGATGGATTGAGTCTGTTATTGATATTGTGGCAGCTCACATTGACACCTATATGGCTGACTCTGCTCTAAAAGATCTGATAACAGACGGTGTTTTAGGCGGAGTTGGAAGTATTCTGTCCTTTGTGCCTAATATTCTTATTCTATATCTTTTCATCTCAATGATGGAGGACTCCGGCTATATGGCACGAGCCGCCTTTATCATGGATAAACTAATGCATAAGATAGGTCTGCACGGTCGCTCCTTTATTCCTCTTATCATGGGATTTGGCTGTACCGTTCCTGCTGTTATGGCATGCAGAACCATTGAGGACAGACGCAACAGATTTATAACCGTGCTTATAACTCCTTTTATGTCATGTACAGCAAGACTGCCTATCTATATTCTGCTCATAGGAGTGTTCTTTCCTTCTCATCCTGGAATAGTGCTTTTTGGCATTTATCTGTTCGGAATTCTTGTGGCAGCACTCTCGGCAAGACTTTTAAGCAAAACACTGTTCAAAAACGACGGTATTCCTTTTGTTATCGAGCTACCGCCATACAGAATTCCCCGTCTGGCAATGGTTCTTGAGCACACCTGGAATAAAGGATATGCTTATATGAAAAAGCTTGGAGGAGTGGTTCTTATTGCCTCTGTAATCATCTGGGCTTTAGGCTATTTTCCAAGAACTGAAGGTACAGTAACGGCAGCTGTACAGCAGGAAAACTCTTACATAGGTAAAATAGGCAAAACTATTGAACCTGTGATGGAGCCTCTGGGTTTTAACTGGAAACTGAGTGTGGGACTTGTCTCAGGCATAGGAGCCAAGGAGCTTGTAGTAAGTACTCTGAGCGTACTTTACAATACCGGAGATCAGGATGTTGACGAGAATGCTCTTGCAAAAAGAATCCCTATTGCGCCTAATGTAGCTCTGGCCTACCTAATTTTTATCCTTCTGTATGTGCCATGCATTTCATCGTTTTCAGCAATAGCTCAGGAAACCTCGCTAAAATGGGCACTGCTGCAGGCAGGCTACGGAACCACACTGGCGTGGCTGTGTGCTCTTATAGTAAAAGTGATAGGAGGATTTTTCCTCTGACAGAAAGTAAAGGCAGGTGCTTTATACAGAGATATCACCTGCCTTTGAAAGCTCTTTTATCATTACAGAGAATGAGTCTTTTTAAAATTCTCTGAAATCAGAAGCTTTTCTATTTCTACTACATACATGGTGTGAAAATCACCGTCCTTATACCATTTGTCGATATTGTCAGTATCGGTAAAACACTCTTTTTTCAGCTCCTGAACGTACATCTTTCGACAGAACATGATGACATCGCTCTGCTCAAAATACACATGTCCTTCCTGTTCTAGAACAGTCACCCCTGACTCTTTTATCTTATCCTCATTAAAACCGGATGCTTTACCAAAGTAGGAATTAACTTTTCTTAAAGCCTCTGGGAGTACCTGAAGAGTAAGGAGCTCTGTCTTATCTACAAGAGTCTTGGTAAAACGCTGCGGTCTTATAAAAATGTAAGCGGCATTTTTACCCCACATCTGACCTACTCCTCCCCATGAGGCTGTCATGGTGTTGACTCTGCCATCAGCTTTTGCAGTTATCTGAAGCCAGTCTCTGGCAATAAGTTTAAAGGCACTGTAGTTAAATTCGTCTGGGGTTATCTCAAAAAATTTTCTATCCATGTGGATCTCCTTTTATTAGGTCAGATCTTAAGTATTCGGACGTAATCTTAAGCATGCTCATGAACTGCACTGTCATTGCAGTAGCGATCATAGTTAACAACCATATCATTTGCAAACAGAATCAGTTTCATTTGTTAGATTTTTACAGAAGTACACTAAATTGCAAAAATCATATTTTGCAATATATACATATATTGCAAAGTAATAATACATTTTTTATATTACATTTTATAATAATTTTGAAAATAAATTATTATATAATTCAATATATTAAATTTTATTATTCATAAACATTGTAAAAACTGCTTCAATTACATTTTCATAGTGATAAGATACCTAACACCAAAGACAATTACATACTTTTTGTAATTAAAGATGTAAGTTGTAAAAGTTTCAAATTTATTGTTTTTCAGTATAAAAAAGGTAAGGCAAAAATATGGCAGTCGATAACAATAGAGTCATTATTTTTGATACAACTCTTCGTGATGGCGAACAGGCACTACAGCAGTCACTTTCAACAAAACAAAAATTACAAATTGCTCTTTGTCTTGAGCAGTTAGGTGTTGATGTTATTGAGGCAGGTTTTCCTATTTCATCACCTGGTGATTTACAGTCTGTAAGAGAAATCGCTCTAGCTTTAAAGACCTCAACCGCTTGTGGTCTATCAAGAGCTCTAGATAAAGATATCGATGCTTGCTATGAAGCCTTTAAAGGTATTGACCACTACAGAATTCATACTTTTATAGCCACCTCAGATATTCACGTTCACGATAAGTTAAAGAAAAACTTTGACGACATCGTGGAGATGGCTGTTCATGCTGTAAAGAGAGCAAGAAACTACACTGATGATGTTGAGTTCTCATGTGAAGATGCTGGTCGTACTCCTATCGATCATCTATGTAAAATGGTTGAAAATGCAATTAAAGCAGGTGCAACAACAGTTAACATTCCTGATACAGTAGGTTATACCCTGCCTTATGAGTTCGGTGGCATCATCAAGACTCTTTACAACAAAGTTCCAAATATCGATAAGGCTGTAATCTCAGTTCACTGCCACAATGATCTTGGTATGGCAACAGCAAACTCTCTTACAGCTGTAATGGAAGGCGCCCGCCAGATCGAATGCACAGTAAACGGACTAGGTGAAAGAGCTGGCAACACTTCCCTTGAGGAAGTTGTAATGGCAATGAAACTGCGTAAGGAATACATGAAAGGTGTTTACACCAACATCGTCACCGAGAACATTGCAAGAGCAAGTCAGGTGGTATCAGGTATTACCAATGAACCAGTTCCTAGCCACAAGGCTATTGTTGGTTCAAATGCTTTTGCTCACAGTTCAGGCATTCACCAGGATGGTGTATTAAAGAACAAGAGCACTTACGAAATCTTAACTCCTCAGAGCGTTGGTTTCAAAGAAAACAACATGCATATGACCGCTCGTTCCGGTCGTCATATGATCAAGGCTGTTCTAGAAAAATTAGGTTATCGTGAAGGTTCTTATGATCTTGATGATATCTATGCAAGATTCTTAAAGTTAGCTGACAGAAAAGGTCAAGTCTTTGATTATGATCTAGAGGCTCTGCTGTTCTTATCTCATGAACAAGAAGAGGATTCACAGTTTGAGTTAGACAGCTTAAATGTAATGTCAGGTGGCAAAAACATTATTCCTACAGCTTCAGTTCGCCTGAAGATTGGTAAGAGAACTAGAACAGAATCAGGTACAGGTAACGGTCCTGTTGATGCAGTGTTTAACTGTATTTCACGCCTAACCGGTATCAAGATAAAGCTTGACAACTTTGTAATTTCAGCAAAAGGTTCAGGTATGAACGCCCAAGGTCAGGTTGATGTTGACGTTATTTACAACAATAGACATTATCACGGTAAAGGCTTATCAACTGATGTTATCGAAGCTTCTGCCCTGTCACTGATTTCAGCATGTAACAGTATTTATAGAGCACAACTTATTGAAGAAGAAAAGCACGAAAAGGAGAATGCTTAAAAATGGCTAAGAATTATAAAATTGCAGTACTAGCAGGTGATGGTATCGGTCCTGAGGTAATGAATGAGGCTTTAAAGGTTTTAGAAGCTGTTCAGAAAAAGTTTAACTTTACCTTAGAGTACAAAAAAGAGTTAGTTGGCGGTTGCGCTATCGATGCTTGCGGTACGCCACTACCTGAGCAGACCATGGATGCTTGTAAGTGGGCTGATGCAATTTTATTCGGATCTGTAGGTGGTCCTAAATGGAATCACTTACCTACAGCAAAGCGTCCTGAAGCTGGTGCTCTTCTACCATTACGTAAGCAGTTTGGCCTGTTCTGTAACTTCCGTCCTGCAAAGATTTACCAAGGTTTAGGATCACTGTCTCCATTACGTGCTGATATTGCAATGCGCGGTTTTGATATGCTGTGCGTTCGTGAGCTTACTGGTGGTATCTACTTTGGTCAGCCTAAAGGCAGAGAAGGTACAGGTCCACAGGAAAAAGCTTTCGATACTGAGATCTACCACCGTTTTGAAATTGAAAGAATCGCTAAGATTGCTTTTGAAGCTGCTATGTTACGTAATAAGAAAGTAACCTCTGTTGATAAGTCAAACGTATTACAGAGTTCGGTTCTATGGCGTGAAGTTGTAACAGAGATGGCTAAGAACTACCCTGAGGTTGAACTTGAGCACATCTATGTTGATAACGCTACTATGCAGTTAGTTAAGAACCCTGCTCAGTTTGACGTAATGCTATGTTCAAACATGTTCGGTGATATCTTATCAGACGAGTGCGCAATGATCACTGGTTCTATGGGCATGTTACCATCAGCTTCATTAGGTGAGGGCGGTTTCGGTCTATATGAGCCTGCAGGTGGTTCTGCTCCTGATATTGCAGGTAAGAACATTGCTAACCCTATTGCTCAAATCCTGTCAGCAGCTCTAATGCTTCGCTACTCTCTAAAAGAGTACGATGCAGCTAAATGCATTGAAGATGCTGTAGCTAAAGTACTAAAAGAAGGCTATCTGACTGGAGATCTAATGGAATCAGGTGCTTCACCTCGCCCTGCTCTATCTACATCAGAGATGGGTGACAAGATTGCCTCAGAGATCAATGGCTAAAAATAAATAAATTAGAACACATAGGTTTTAAAAATGGGTAAAACACTTTATCAGAAAGTTTACGACAGTCATATTGTTTTCCAGCAGGAAGGCGAGCTGCCAACTCTGTATATTGATAGACAATTAGTCCATGAGGTAACCTCACCTCAGGCTTTTGCTGGTATTGAACAGGCAGGTCGTAAGCTACACCGTCCTGATTTGCACCTGGCAACTATGGATCATGACATTTCAACAAGATCACAGACCATTGAAGCCTGCTCACCAATGGCTCAAGAGCAGATCAAAGCTTTAATGTCTAATACCAAGAAATTTGGTGTTAAGTTCTTTGGTTTTGGTGAAGAAAACCAAGGTGTTGTTCATATCATTGGACCACAGACCGGTTTTACACTGCCAGGCACTACATTAGTATGCGGTGACTCACACACAGCAACTCATGGCGCTTTTGGTGCTCTAGCTTTTGGTATCGGTACTTCTGAAGTTGAACACGTAATGGCAACTCAAACTCTAAAGCAGGGTCGTCTAAAGACCATGAAGATTGAGTGTACTGGTCGTCTGAAAAAAGGTTGCTACGCTAAAGACTTAATTCTGGCAATCATTGCTAAATTAACTACAGCAGGTGGTACTGGTTATGCTGTTGAATTCTGTGGTGAAGCAGTACGCGCTCTGTCTATGGAAGGCAGAATGACCTTGTCTAACATGGCTATCGAGTTTGGCGCAAAAGCAGGCATGATTGCCCCTGATGAGACTACCTTTGAATATCTAAAAGGTAGACTATATACACCTAAAGGTAAAGATTTTGATGAAGCTGTAGAGTACTGGAAGACCTTAAAGTCTGACGATGATGCTGTATTTGATAAGACTGTTACTATCGATGCTTCAGCTTTGGAGCCTTATGTTACCTGGGGTACTAACCCAGGTCAGGGAGCACCTGTGACAGCAACAGTACCATCACCTGATAATTACAGCGATCCTATCGTGTCTAAATCATGCAAGGATGCTCTTGAGTACATCGACTTAAAATCAGGTCAGAAGCTAATTGGTACTCCTGTTGATTATGTATTCATCGGTTCTTGCACTAACGGCAGAATTGAGGACTTTAGAGAAGCAGCTAAAGTTCTCAAGGGTCACAAGATTGCATCTAACATTCAGTTAGCTATTGCAGTTCCTGGTTCTGGCTGGGTTAAAAAGCAGGCTGAAAAGGAAGGATTGGATAAGATCTTTATCGATGCAGGTTTTGAGTGGAGACAGCCAGGTTGCTCAATGTGTCTTGCTATGAACGACGACAAGGCTCCAGCTGGCATTAGAGTTGCTTCAACCTCAAACCGTAACTTCGTAGGTCGTCAAGGTAAAGGCTCAAGAACTCATCTAATGAGCCCAGCTACTGCTGCAGCATGTGCAATCAAAGGCACTATCGCTGATGTAAGAGAATTTATCTAAGGGGATTATAAATGCAGAAATTTACCGTACACAAGGGTGTTGCAGTACCTCTTGATTCAGCAAATATTGATACAGATCAGATCATTCCAAAGCAGTTCTTATTAGCTGTAGATAGAAATGGTTTTGGTGCCCACCTGTTTCATGACTGGAGATATTTAGATGATGCCGAAACAAAACCAAATCCTGATTTTAACTTAAATAAACCTGAGTACAAAGGTGCTACTATTCTAGTTGCTCGTGACAACTTCGGTAACGGCTCATCTAGAGAGCACGCTCCTTGGGCATTAATGGGTTATGGTTTTAGAGCAGTTATAGCTCCTTCATTTGCAGATATCTTTTACAACAACTCTTTAGGTAATGGTCTGTTACCTTTAAAGCTGTCAGCTCAAGATGTCGATAAGATCTTTAAAGTACTAGAGGCAAAGCCTGGTACTAAAATTACTATCGATCTTGAAAAGATGACTGTAGATTGCGATAACCTGCACTTTACTTTCACTTTAGATCCTTTCAGACGTCACTGCCTGTTAGAAGGCTTAGATGCTATTTCTTTGACCTTACAGCATGAAGATGAGATTAAAGAGTATGAGAGCAAAGTCCCAACTTGGAGAGCTCACGGTACCGTTTAAATCTTTCGATTAGAAGAGAATTAAGTAAAAGGTCCTGCTTTTTTGTAGGACCTTTTTATTTTGAAGTGATTATACTGACTATTTGCCCTGCTCTGCTTTATAAGCTTCTTCTAGAGCATAAGTTAACTGATCAGCACATGAAGTATTCTTGTTCTTGCAGAGATTTCCTCTTAAAATAGGAATGATTTCATCAATATCATGATCTTTTACAAGCTTACCGATAGCTTTTAAATTACCATTACAGCCACCTTCAAAATCTACTGATTTAATCTTTTTGCCATCTAGCTCTACAAAGATCTTTTTACTGCATGTGCCCTGAGTTGTAAACTCAAACATTTTCGCTCCTTTTCTTAGTTAGTCCAGTGATGAAATAATAGTTTCTTTTGCTAATCTTGACTTAGGTCTTAGAGCATTAGAATCATCTTTTCTGTAGCCTAAAGTTACAATGCCAACAGACTGTAAATTCTTATCTTTTAATCCAAGAATTTCATCAGCTTTAGCAAAGTCCATTCCTTCAATTGGTGTTGAGTCAATACCCATTGAAGCAGCTCCATATAACAAAGCAGCCATTACTAGGTAAACCTGCTTTGCTGTCCACTGTGAAAAATCCCCTAACTTCTCGTGCATCTGGCCAAATTCCATACGGTGTGAGCCGATTGCCTCTTTTAATTTAGGATCACCAAAACGACCATCCTTATCTTCTTTTTCTGTAAGTGCCTCATAATCCTCTTTAGATATCTTGGTTTTTGAACACAAAACGATAAAGTGAGAACAATCTCTTATTCTTGGTATGTTAAAGTCTGGAATTGCAGGCAAAATAAGATCTTTTGCTTTCTGTGTAGAACCTACATAAAAATGCCATGGTTGGATATTTACAGCTGATGGAGTAAGTCTTGCAATCTCAAGTAAGATATCAATGTCTTTTTGTGAGATTTTTTTATCCTGATCGTAATGCTTGGTTGTGTAACGGTTTTTTGATATTTCTAAAAAGCTTTGCATGGATATGATCCTCTTTTCAACCTGTCATTAAAACTACTTAATCATAACATCTAACGCTTAAATTTTAGCCATGCATTAACCTTATTATTCTCAAATTGTTGCGATTTTAATAATATATGGGATAAATCAGTCAATTTGGAACAGAGAAAAACACAAACAAATTGAAAATTAAGTACTATCATCTTCAATGTTGCAAAATTTCGTCATTTTAAATCTTATTAAAATTCAAAAAGTTAAATAGATACGTATTCACAAAAATTTGCGCTATATCACTATTTTGTAAACGTTTTCATTTATCTTATTTTCTTTACCATATAATTAGCATAGTAAAGAAATTAACAATAAGTAAATGGAAATTCACCATGAATGAAAGCTATTCATTAAATCCAAATTTAGAAACCATCTCTAACGCTAATGGCATGAGTGTTACCATTATGGACTGGGGTGCAACCATCATTTCTATGAAGGTACCTGTAAAGGGCGAAGAAGCACGTGAAGTTTTACTCGGTGTAAAAGATCCTGCTGATTGGTATAAACAGGCATGCTTCTTTAATGCAACCATTGGTCGTTTCGCTAACCGTGTAGCAAACTCTGAGTTTGAGATTGATGGTAAAAAATATAAATTAAATTCAGGCGCACAGCACTGTCTTCACGGTGGCGTAGAAGGTTTTGATAAGCGCCGTTTCAAACTTTTAGATAAGAGTGCTAACTCTCTTACCTACACCATTCATTCTCCTGATGGTGACATGGGATTTCCTGGAAACTTCGATTTAACCGTTGTCTTTACCGTAACTGATGACAATGAACTTGTTATGCAGTACACAGGAAAGTGCGACCAGAAGTGCTATGCATGTATCACCAACCATGCTTACTTCAACTTAAACGGTCACAACAGCTCAATTCTAAATCACACCATTAAGATGAACTCAACTGAATTCTTACCTTTAGATGACACCTCAATTCCTACAGGTGAAGTTCGTAAGGTAGCAGGTGGTGCTTTTGATTTTACAAAAGAAAAGACCATCGGTCAGGACTTTAGAAAAGATGACCAGATGAAAGCAAGTTTAGGTTATGATCACCCATTTTTAATCGATGGGGATTTGACAAAACCATTTATTAAGGTGACATCTGACGACAAGAAATTGTCTTTAGAAGTATCTTCAGATTACCCTGCATTCCAGTTATATACTGCTAATTATGTAAATCATGGTGATAATCACATCACTGCCCGTGATGATGGAAAGGATTATAAAGATCAGAGTGCTGTTTGTATTGAGCCTGAGTTCTACCCAGATTGTCCTCACTTACCACAGTTTGCTGATGTAAATCCAATGGTAACTCCTGAGAAACCATTGCAGAAGACAATTATCTACAAGTTTTCGAACTAAAAATTTAAGCTAATCGTTCATATGTCACGCCTGACTCTGTCAGGCGTTTTTTTTTGTGCAAATTTGAGCATAATCGATACATCTGTTTTATAAATTCTCTCCTGTGCTATAGTCTCCTGTGCTTAACTCATATTCAAATAATCAAGTGATCACTATTTAAAATGACTATAGATATCTACGTTTATCTTATTGTTTGCCCATTTGTATTTTTATCTGGATTTGTAGATGCAATAGCAGGCGGAGGTGGACTCATTTCACTTCCTGCCTATTTTATTTCTGGTCTTCCAACTCATTTTGCTCTTGGTACTAATAAATTAAGTGCAATGCTAGGAACATCAATTACCACCTACAAATATGCAAAACTAGGCTACATTAACTTAAAAAAGGCTGTAATTGGCGTTATTTTTGCTTTTGTAGGATCGTCAATTGGAGCAAAGCTAGCACTGTTAGTTCCTGACAGAGAGTTTAAAATTGCCCTTCTATTCATATTGCCTCTTACAGCGTATTACCTCTTAAAAAACAGAAATTTTGGACAGGGATCTGAGAAGAAACTAAGTGAAGTTCTTGTCATTGCGCTGTGCTCATTAGTATCATTATTTGTAGGAATATATGACGGTATATATGGACCAGGAACAGGAACTTTCCTCTTAATAGGTTTTTGTACCTTTGCCAACTTTACTTTAAAAAATGCTAATGGCTTAGCAAAAGCAGTAAATCTCACTACTAATTTTGCAGCTTTTACTGTTTTCTGTATCAACGATACTGTAGTTTTTACCTTAGGGCTTACAGCGGGTATTTTTAGTATTGCTGGTAACTACGTTGGAGCTAAATTCTTTGAAAAGAAAGGAGCTATCGGAACTAAACCTATCATGCTCTTTGTGATTGCAATCTTTATTATAAAGATCTGCTATGACCTATTTAGTGCTTAGTCATAAAACGTAAATCAAAACGCTTTAAACAACAGTATTCAGAAAAGACGTAGGCATTATGGTGAGTTACGCAATGAAATAATTTAGAATTTTTATATTTTTGAATAATGTGGTGACGAGGAACAGTCGCTGCATTATTTAGAAAATTGAATTAAAATTTCATTATAGATAAAGGTAAAGTAGGTAATTACTTTCCCACTTCACGAGTAATTCTGATTTACCATACAGGTTGAGCTCATAACAGAAAAACTAGAGTCACTAAAATAATTAAAGTTTTCATGGTAGATCCTTAATTTTATTTTGAACCACGCACTCCTATATTGCATCATTATTTTGTCTGTTCTCTAAAATAATTACTGGTTTTTAGTATTTTTAGAAGTTTGCAAAAAAAAAACTACAGATAAAATTTACACAAACTACAGTTTTTGAATACTTGCAGCACCGTTCTGCTTAAATGAATTTTACTGATATTGGAATAAATTAAAATTTGCAACCGTTGATGCTGCTATAAATTAATCAATTAGATTGCAAAAAATATGATTTTGAAAGATATGATGCAATGAAAAGATCTGGTGCCGGAGGTGGGAATCGAACCCACACGCTTTTAAGGGCGGCGGATTTTGAATCCGCTGCGTCTACCAATTCCGCCACTTCGGCACAGAATGGCACCATTATATAGATTGAAGGTTACTTTGTCAAAGCTCAATTTTTATGATTTTCGGTTTAACAGATATACAGCAAAGCCTGCAAAGATGACTGTTGCAAATGAGGCTCCTACAATTGGAGGAACACCATATACAATGGAGAATGGTGCTACAATCTGATTTAGAACGTAATAACCAAAGCCTAATGAAATACCAGATAAAATTCTAGCGCCCATATTCATTGAACGTAATGGTCCGAAAATGGTTGATAAAGCCAAAAGTAACATTACCAACATCACCATTGGAGACATAAACTTGTTGTATAAAGCTAGACGGTAGCGAGATGAATCCACGCCATTGTGCTCAATGTAATTGATGTAATCATAAAGCTGAAATACAGACAAGTTCTCAGAGACTTCACTTAATACTTCAATTCTCTTTAAGTTAATACCAATCTGCCATACCTGCTTTGCAATATTCTCGTGAACAGTTCCTGCATCAGTAAGGGTTACTTTATTAACGTCATACATTACCCACTGGTCATTCTCATATTTGCCAATACGAGCATGACTATATGACTTTAACTTGTTATCATCGACTTCATAACGGACGACGCCCATTAACATATTGCCGTTGACAATACCTAGAATACCGATGTAATTATTGCCCTCTTTAATCCAAGTACCATTTGTGGTCAAAGAGACACCTACGTTCATAGATGCCTTATCAAAATTCTCTTCAGCAATTTTCTCAAGTCTAGGAGTTACAAATTCACCTATGCATAAGATCACAATGATTAAAGGAATGATGCTTTTTACGCAGGATACACCGATATTCAACTTAGACAGACCAATTGATTGCAGGATAATGATCTCAGAATTTCTTGCCATCAATCCAAGACCTACTACACCGCCAATCAGAATTGATACAGGGAAGAAAGTTACACAGATACCAGGTATCTTATGCATTACATACTTTACAACGAATAAGAAATCAATGGAGCCACGACCTATGTAACGTAATGCATCAATAAAAGTGATAAGTCCTGCAAACAGGGTCATACATACCGCTACTAGCAGCACTGCCATAATGATATTTTTGCCTACATATCTATCAAGAATTCCGTACATAGATTTTTATACTCCATTCAATTAGCAGTATTTTAACATACGAAGTCCTAAAACACTTAGTTCATAAAGTAATAGAACATATTCTGAACAAATGCACTTAAACGTAAAATTTTGCTTTATCAAAAGTTAGGCAATAAATTTAATTCTTGAGCTAATTTTTTTGATAAAAAAGGCGATTAAATCTTTATTTTATGTTGCATCTATTGATAACATAGTGACTGTAAGCTCATCAATTTATGCATGTAGCTTATTTTAATTAATGTAATATATATATCGTGTATTATTATTTCATGATAAAAAATTTTTTCGAATAAGTGTAAAATCTAGATATTAGCGTTTAGCTTTGAATTTTTTCAGAACACATCGATTACTAATCGAAAGTTCAATAAAGGCTTTATAACAATTAAAAATAAAAAAGATAAAGCCCTTAAAGTTGTATGCAAATTATGAAAACAAATTATCCAATACCTGTTAGAGAGAGAACAATTAACTTTCCTTTTGAATACTATCATTATGATAAAACTAATGAGTTCTTTGTTGTGCCTTTTCATTACCACGAAGATCAGCAGTTATTCAGAGTGATAAAGGGAAGTGTTACCATTTCAGCAAATTCTCATCTCATTACATTAAACGAAGGTGACTGTAGTGTTATAGATGCTTATGCAGTTCATGCTTGCCAGCCTTGCTCTGAGGATACTGAGTATGAATCCATTACCTTTAATCTAAGAGATATTTATGATCTCTCAATGCCTCACTACTCAATCATCAAGATGGTGGTGACTCATCAGCTAGTAGTACAGACCTTTTTCACTCAAGATAGCGATAAAGTCATCACTGATGTAATTGAAGACATCTTCAGACACGTTCATGATGACGATTTGTGCACAAGTATTAGGCTGATCGGTAAGATCACTAACTTGTTTACACTTATTGTTGAAAGAAACAATTACATTCTCTATGACAACGAAGTTGCAGGTCGTTTCTACAAACACTTTACCAAGGCAAATAATGTCTTTAGATATATCTTTGATAACTACACAAAGGATATCACCCTTGAGGATATGTCAAAGTCTGTAGATTTATCAGAAAAGTATTTCTGTAAATTCTTTAAAGAGCTTACAAGTTACAGACCAATGGAATATCTAAACAAGTTCAGAACCGAGGTAGCTGCTATCGAACTTACCACTACCTTAGACAGCATCAATGAAGTGGCCAAAAGATGTGGATTTAAAGATCCTTGCTACTTTACAAAGCTTTTTAAGAGATTTGTTGGTGTTTCACCTAGAGAGTACAGAGAAAATCATCCTAATCGCATAACTTACGCATATAACAACAATTAAGACTTTTGCCTATATTTTCAACTAAAAATGCAGCTTAAAGCTGCATTTTTTTGTCATATTGAGAAAAGGTAAATTTCTGACAAGCTGTAGTTTTTAGCTACTTGCCTTTTGAGACTTTCTTGACTTCTTAACCTTTTTCTTAAGATCAATATTCAAAGGAATTGCTACAAAGATAAGATAAATAAGCGGTACGATGTACATACCTGGATATAAAGGCAATTTTTCAGAATTTAGAAGATTTCGAATTGAAAGCAATACTAAGTAATAACTTACAAACATTAAGATTGCAGGTCCTAATCTTGCAAACTTACCCTGTCGAGGGTTGATCATAGAAAGAGGAATTGCAAGAATTGCAAAGATAAAACAACCTAAAACAGGAGCGATACGCCACTGTAATTCTACCTTTGATTTTACTTTATTTGAGGCAATCAAGTCTGTTGTAGAAAGACCTTGTAGCACATCATCTTTTAAATTGTTAGATCTATCAGCAGGAGCAGGAACAGCTAAGGTTTCATAGCTTGTCTTTTTCAAAGAACCATCTTTACCACTGGTCTGATAGAGATTACCTTCACCTAAGGTGAGCCATCTTACACCGTTTTCATCAGTGCGGATATAACCTGATTTAGCAATATTAAATACAGCTTCTTTATTTTTAATCATCACTGTATTTAGATTCTTAATTACCACAACCTGCTCTAATGACTTATCTTTCTTCTCACCACCGTTTACAGTCTGAATATAGATAGTATAGTCACCAAAATCAGAAAACTTTCCGCTTTCAATTGGCATATAGCTTGGGTTGTTCTGAGTGTTGTTACTCAATACTTTTTGTTCATAGGTAGCTTTTGGCATCAGATACAAGCAATTTACAGCAGTAAATGTAGCGGTGATTAAGGCAAGGAGCAAGCCTATCTTCATAAAAGTTACACCAGAAATACCAATTGATTTCATAACCACCATTTCTGAGTCTGAAGACATTCTCGATAAAGAAACAATAATACCTACATACAAAGTCATTGGCAGTAAGATAAAACCTACTGACGGCATTGAATACAACACTAGTTCTGACAAAATATTTACAGGAACAGAGCCAGATGATGCTTGTCCTAAAAGCTTAATCACGGTCTGACACAAAAATACTGTAAAAAGTACGGCAAAGCATACTACCTGAACTTTTAGGATGTCTTTGAAAATGTATCTGGTTAAAATCAAAACTATACACCTTTATTTACTATTCTTTTTAACAAGCACCACTTAACCTTATCAATCAAAATGACTTGTTTTAGTTAGCCTTTGTCTTTAAAGCCTCGATCCAAGCTTTAATTAAAGCAATCGGAGCTCTGCTTGGGATCAAATTTCCATCAGCACGAATAAACTTAAGATCGTTAAAAGCTTCAAATAAGTGTGTTGCGGGCAATCTGCACAATGCAGATAAATCAACTCCTGCTAAAAGGACCAATTCTGAAGGCTTACATCTGGCCTTATATTTTAGCAGTTCTGTAACTAACTTTTGCAAGATATGAGCACACTCGAAAGAGGAAAGTGAATTTAGTAATTCTAATAGCTCATTTTCTTTGATATTTGCAAGATTTCTATCACAACAAGAAATTACAGCTTCTAGTTTTTGCACCAACTCTTTAGCTACTTTATCTTGTTGTGCATAATAAATCTGTAGAGCGCCAGTGGGTGAACAGTCTGCAAGAGCAAGAGCAATCTTTGCTCTTTGTTCATCAAAATCGTCAACTACTCTTTGCTTTAGATATACTAAAGAGTCTTCAAGTTTTACAGATGGGATCTGAATTTTTATAGCTCGTGACAACAAAGTTGGAGGCAAATCCTCAAATGCTTTGGTAAGCAAAATGATCATGGTGTCATAAGGAGGCTCTTCAAAAGTTTTTAAAAGAGCATTTGAAGCTGATTCAAGCATGGTATGTGCATTTGAAATTACTGCAACTTTGCCATGAGAAAAAACAGAACCTTCTGCTACCCATTCGTTAAGCTTACGAATACCATCTACTCTTACACTTCTTGAGATATTGTTTTTAGCTCCGCTTGTAGAGAGGTATTCTTTAGGTGAAAAGGCACCTTCCATATTTACTATAAGATCACGGAAGGAGTGAGATAAGTCTTCTCCCTTATCGCTTTCATCTGTAGTCGAACTTAAAAGTGAAATAAAATCAGGATGAGAACCTGTTTCCAGTTCATTAAACATTAAACAGGACTTGCAACTATTGCAGTAATGATCCTCACGTCGATTATGACACAGATAGAGCTTAGCGCATTCAATAGCTAATCTTGCACTTCCTAAATTAGGATTGCCAGCAATGATAAGAGAATGAGGAACTCTTCCCCGTAAAAGTGATTTTGAAAATATTGAAAAAGAGGATCTTAACCAGTTCTCAAGCATTTAATTTATCCAAACAAGCGATTACATCATGGCTTACAGCTGAGATCTCCTTATGACCATCAACTACACTGACAAAGTCTTGATGAGTTTTTGCATATTCAAGATATGTATTACGAACGCGCTCAAAGAAATCAATTTGTGATAACTCAAAACGGTCTAGCTCACCTCTGTTTCTTGCTCTTTGCATGCCAATCTTAGGATCAACATCAATGACGATAGTTAAATCTGGTCTAAAGTTTCCTAAAACGACTTTTCTAATAGCATTGATATCATCCATATTCATGCCTCTGCCACCGCCCTGATAGGCAACTGAAGACAAGTCATGGCGATCACAGATAACATCTGTGCCTGCGGATAATAAAGGCTTAATTACTGTTTCTACTAGTTGAGCGCGAGCTGCATACATCAAAAGAAGCTCTGTCTTATCGCACATATTGTCATCTTTTCTAGGAGTTTTTAATAAAGTTCTAATCTCCTCAGCAATAGGGGTACCACCAGGCTCTCTTAAACATACTACCTTGTGACCTTTTGCTTCCATATGCGCTTTAATAACAGCAATTTGTGTTGATTTTCCAGAACCTTCAGTTCCTTCTAATGTGATAAATAAGCCTTTTTTCATCGTTCTTTTCTAAATATTTTGTAATTCAAAATAAAATTTCTTTAACCAAAGTAGGCGTATCTTACATTAAAGTTAAGATTTTGGTGATTGTTTAATCGACTTTAATTAAGATCTCATTCTTTTTTGATTCCACCTTTACTGGTGTTTCTTTTTTAAATGCATCTTTTTGAATTTGCCTAATTTTTGCAATTCTGTCAGTTTCATTATTGTTAGTTTTTGAAGACACCACACTCTTATTTTGTTTTAAAGACTTTTCTTTTATGCTCACTTGAGTGCTGTTATCTTCCTTTACAGTTGCATTGTTAGATGGGTCATCAGACTTTTGCTCTTCAGCTTTAGTTACTTTATCGTTAGCTTTATCTTCTTTTGCCTTTACTTCTTTGTTTTCTTTACTGTTTTGAGAATTTTGCCCCTTTGCCTTATTCTCTTTATTAGCATTATTCTCTTTCTTGTCAGAAGTCTCTTTTACAGTTTGAGTTTTAGAGTTATTGTTGTTTACATTCTTATCATTAGTTTTACTCTTTTCAACTGCAGTCTTGTTGTCTTTCTTTTCGGTAGATTTACTATCAGCAGTTTTACCATCAGATTTAAATACATTTTTATTGTTATCAGACTTGCTATCATCATTCTTTGTCTTACTTGCAACTTTTGCCTTATCGCTTGAGTTTTTGTTCCTGTCCTGACTTACACCAGTGTTATTGTTCTGAGCTTCATTCTCAGCTTCAATTAACTCATCCTGACTAGAATCAGCAATTTGCTGCTGTTTTAAATATTCAGCAACTCTCTTTCTGTAAGACACAACTGCCCTGTTATGTTCATCTAAGGTGCTGCTAAAAGAATGACCTTCTTTTGGAGATACTCCTTTAGCTACAAAGTACAAAGATTTTGAATTCTCAGGATGCAAAGCTGCAAGAATTGATTTTTCCTGGGGCATACAAATTGGGGTTGGAGGCAGACCAGATCTTGTATAGGTGTTATAAGGTGTGTCAGTTTTTAAATGCTTTTTGGTAAGCTTACCCGTAAAGTTACGGCTTACACCATACATCACTGCAGGATCTGTTTGCAGACGCATCTGCTTTTGTAGTCTGTTTTTAAAAACAGATGAAACTTTACTGCGCTCTTCATCTAAAAAAGTTTCCCTTTCGATGAGAGAAGCCAGGATCAAAGCCTCATAGGGAGTCGTAATAAAATCATTAGGTTCTCTGTTTTCCCACTCTTTTTTAAGGAGCTTAACCTGATTTATCATGCCTCGTTTGAAGAGGTTATACAAAGGAGATTTTTCATACATAGGATATGTAGCAGGAGCTACAAGGCCTTCGAAATTATCCTTTGGACCGCCTATAAATTCTAAAAGCTCAGGTTGCTCTGAAAAAACATCTTCCATGAACTTTTTATGATCTTTTATAAGTGAGTAAAACTTCTTGTCATCAACCTTGCGTTTACTGATGTTATTTAAGATCTTTGATAAATTTGCACCTTCTACTACAGTAAAAGTAGGATAGATTTTCTCTACTACATTTCCTGCGACCATATCTTTTAAGATATCTAAAAGACTCTTTTTGCCATCCACTAAGTACTGTCCTTTCTGAACAGCAGAATACTCTTTATGGAAACGCAAATACATATGATCGATTTGCTTTTCAATAGGATTAGTTACAAACGCATTCACAACGGTTGATGCGTTATCTCCTGTTTTTAAGGAATAAAGCTGTTCTTTATAGATAGCAGGAGACTTTTGAAATGAGTTTATTGACAGGTAAACGACAACACAAAATCCACCTATTGTCACTACTATTAAAGCTAGACAAATTAACAATAGACGACGATACCGCATGAGAACACTACTGTTCTTCTTATTTGAATTTAACTGACTCATAGATAAGATTATAGATGATAATTTTGACTTTAGTTATCCAAAAATCAAAATTATCACAGAAAGGATTTTCACTAGTAAATGCAAAATCTGACAACAGACTATTTTAGATCACAGACAGCTTATCTAAAATGACTTGTCTACAGTTCATCTTCACTGTTCTTGTAGTACTTATCATGGTTAGTATCAAGAACTTCATTAGCTCTGTGAAGTAAAACTTTAAGATCACGACCATCTTCAATAGAATTTGAGTAGCCTAAGATAACAGTCTGTTTTACCGCATAGTTATTTGCATAAACAGTTGTGCCCATCCCAGACTTGATGTCAGAGCAGATCTTCTCAACATCCACTGCACTCTTAATATTGTCTAAGAAGATAAAGAATTCAGCACCTAAACGGCAGATCTTGTCGTTATATCCGATTACAGAATGAAGTCTCTTGGTGATTTCAATCAAAATCTCATCGCCCGTCTTATATCCAAAGATATTATTAACTTGTTTAAAGTGAACTAACTCAGCAATGACAATTCCAAACTCTTTATCTTTGTCTGATAAATGTTTGTTTACTACTTGTGTAAAGACATCATGATTGATAGTTCCTGTAAGCACATCGTAGGTTCTGACAGAGGTCAATGAGAATGCTGTCTTTACAAAGAACATCACTACCACTAATGTGATGATATATAAAGAGAACATCACAGCATAGAACAACTGGAAGTATCTGCTTGCAAGATTTCCTTCTTTTACCTTTAAAGCAAGATCCCAACGCTGCTTACCAAAGAATAAAGATTTCTGTCTAGTGTTAACACTCTTACGTTTAAAGAGTTTATTGTCGCCCCAGATAAAATCACTGGTGCCTTTAAATATTGATGATCTGATGCCATAGACGAACAGCTCATCTTCAACGTTTAAACGTACACACTCTAAGAATTTATAGAAATCAGCACACAATCCAACATAGCCCCAGTACTTACCATTTACGTACACAGCCTGACGGTTATATACCAGCACTTGATGATTCCTAGGAGAGATGAGAGGTCCTTGCACCACCACATCACCAGGGTTATTTTTAGCTAGCTTTAGGTAGTACTCTGAATTTGGATCATTAAAAAACGCAATGTCTGGAGAATTTGTCTTACTTACAGGATAAGTAACTGAAATCATGTCTTCAGGTGCGATGACATATGCATATACGAAATCGGTATTTTTTCTATTAAAGAAAGAGGCCAAATCACGAGGCATTAAAACAGTCTGTACGAAGTCTTCCATCTGCTTTAAAGAATCGTTTGGATGTGCCTCAATGTAAGCTGCTAGCTTATTGGTGTGCTGAAAAATAATGTTATAGTCCTTTACCATCTCGTTTGAAAGGTTAATCATTCTCTCAACACCAATGGCATGATTCTTCTCATCTACAACTTTTACAAAAGTTCCACTCAAATATAAAGTTGCAAGCAAAAAGACTAAACTTGTGAGCACGAACGCTCCCAAGAAAACGAGTTTTTTATAGTATTTAGCTAAGATTATTTCCATTGACTACTTATTATTCACACACTTAAATTAGTGCTAATTGTAACCTAACCATTAGTTTTATCGAATGTAGCATGCAATTTTTGTAGGTCATAGCTCAAATTTTCAATTTTGTATGGTCTAATTGCCATTTTTAGTTGAATTTACTTGTATTTCCCCCTTTCTCCTTTCTTTTGTGCATAATGGTACAAGTAAATATCTATTACCCTCTACTTATAGATGAGAGAAAGCGCAAAAAGTGTTAAAATAATCAAAATTTTTTGCACTTATAAAAAAAAGATTTCAAGGCATTTTTACTATGGATATGGAAAAGACCTATACCCCTGAAAATTTTGAAAGCTCTACTTACCAGAAATGGGAAAAAGAAGGCTTTTTTAAACCAAGTTATGACGAATCAAAAGATTCTTACTCAATTGCATTACCTCCTCCTAATGTAACCGGTTCATTACACATGGGTCACGCTTTCCAGCAGACCATCATGGATACCTTAATCAGATACCACAGGATGAAAGGTGATAACACCTTATGGCAGTGTGGTACCGACCATGCTGGTATCGCAACTCAGATGGTAGTTGAGAGAAAGTTAGCTAAAGAAGAAAATCTAACCAGACACGATTTAGGTCGTGAAAAGTTCATTGAAAGAATTTGGAAATGGAAAGAGCAGTCAGGTGGTACCATCACCCGTCAGATGAGACGATTAGGAGCTTCTGTAGATTGGACTCGTGAAAGATTCACCATGGACGAAGGTCTTTCAAAAGCTGTTTTAGAAGTATTCGTAAGATTATACGACGAGGACCTGATTTATCGCGGTAAGAGACTAGTTAACTGGGATCCTAAACTGCGTACTGCTATTTCAGATCTTGAAGTTGAAAACAAAGACGTCAAAGGCTTCATGTGGTACATCAAGTACAAGTTAGCTGACGGTGTTAAGACTTCAGATGGTAAAGATTACGTTTTAATCGCAACCACAAGACCTGAAACCTTATTGGGTGATAGCGCTGTTGCTGTTAACCCTTCAGATGAAAGATTTAAATCAATTGTAGGTAAGTTCTTAGAGTTACCTTTAGTTGGTAGAAAGATCCCTGTTGTAGCTGATATCCATGCTGATATGACCACAGGTACTGGTTGCGTAAAGATCACTCCTGCTCATGACTTCAACGACTATGCTGTAGGAAAGAGACAGAAACTTCCTATGTTAAACATTCTAACTGAGGATGCTCACATTAGAGATGAGGCTGAAGTTTTCGATTCCAATGGCAATCCTACAGATGAGGTTTCAAGCTATATTCCTGAGGCTTACAGAGGCTTAGATAGATTTGAAGCTCGTGACAAGATTGTTGAAGACTTAAAAGCTTTAGGTCTTTTAGATCATATTGAAGATCACAACCTCTCACAGCCTTTTGGTGACCGTGGCGGTGTACCTATCGAGCCTATGCTAACCGATCAGTGGTATGTTCGTGCTAGCGTTTTAGGCAAGCCTGCTATCGAAGCTGTTAAGGACGGCAGAATTAAGTTCGTTCCAGCTCAATACACCAATATGTACTACTCTTGGATGAATGACCTTCAGGACTGGTGTATTTCTCGTCAGTTATGGTGGGGGCACAGAATTCCTGCTTGGTATGACGAGAACGGTAAGGTTTATGTAGCTCATAATGAAGAAGAAGTTCGTACTAAGTACAAACTCTCAGCAGATGTAAAACTTACAAGAGATCCTGATGTCTTAGATACTTGGTTCTCTTCAGCTCTATGGACTTTCTCAACTTTAGGTTGGCCTGATAACACCAAAGAGCTAAAGATGTTCCACCCAACTTCAGCTCTGGTTACCGGTTTTGACATTATTTTCTTCTGGGTTGCTCGTATGATCATGATGACCATGCACTTCATGAAAGATGAAAATGGCAATCCTCAAGTACCGTTCAAGACCGTTTATGTAACCGGTCTTATCAGAGATGAAGAAGGTAACAAGATGTCAAAGTCTAAAGGTAACGTACTAGATCCTTTAGACATGATTGATGGTATTGATAAAGATACCTTAATTCAAAAGCGCACAGCTAACATGATGCAGCCTCAGATGGCTGAAAAGATTGCTAAACGTACTGCAAAACAGTTCCCTGATGGAATCGCACCTCACGGAACAGATGCACTGCGTTTCACTCTTTGTGCCCTTGCATCAAATGGTCGTGACATCAACTGGGATATGAAGCGTCTTGATGGTTACAGAAACTTCTGTAACAAGATTTGGAATGCTTCAAGATTCGTATTGATGAACGTAGGTGAGAAGAAGCTAACTAAACCTAATGTTTCTGATTTATCTCTTGCAGATAAGTTCATCCGTTCAAAGATGAGAAAGGCAATCGAGGATGTTACCGCATCAATCAATGCATTCAGATTCGATCAGGTTGCTTCAAACATCTATGAGTTCATTTGGAACGAGTACTGCGACTGGTATCTTGAGTTCACCAAGGCTATCTTAAAGTCAGATAAAGCAACTGATGCTCAAAAGAATGCTACAGCTTACACTCTAGTTGAAGTTCTAGAATCTGTTATGAGATTAGCTCATCCTGTAATGCCATTCTTAACAGAAACAATCTGGCTACAGACCGCTCCTATGGTTGGTAAGTTAAATCAGGATAAGACCATTATCAATGCTGCTTACCCTGTAGCTTCAGACTTTGATGCTGACGCTGGTGCTGAAAAAGATATTGCTTTCATCAAGGACTTTGCTACTACAGTACGTAACTTACGAGCTGAAATGAAGGTTGCTCCTTCTGTAACTCTAGCTCCTATGATGCGTGGCGCATCAGATGCAGAGAAAAATTGTGCTCAAGAGAACTTCATCTTCATGAAAGATTTAGCTAATATCGAGCCTGTTAAGTTTGTAGGCGCAAATGATGAGCTTCCTCCAAGTGTTGCAAAGCCAATCGGTAATGCAGAAATTCTTTTCGCTATGACTGATGTTGTTAACAAGGATGAAGAGATCAAGCGTCTAAAGACTATGATTGCTAAACTTGAAGGTAACATCAAGTCTGGTGAGAGCAAGCTCTCTAACGAAGCTTTCGTATCTAAAGCTCCTGCTAAGATCATTGAAGGCGCTAAGGCTCAGTTAGAGCTTAACAAGACCCAGTTAGCTAAGGTGCAAGCTCAGCTAAAAGAAATGGAAAATCTCTAAATTTTTGCTTAAAATTTAGATAAAGCCTCAGTTACCTCTAAGGTTTCTGAGGCTTTTGTTTATGCATAAGACAAAACTTCAAGCCGAGATTTTGATGAAAAAACTGCTATCTACCCTGATTTTATCTTTTCTCTTATTGTTTTCAGCATCCTCTTTTGCTGAGACTGATAACTACTTATGCTCTCGCTATAACAAGCTTAAGATTAAGAATGTAGAAAAAGTACTAGCTGTGGGTATCAGACGCGTTTATACATCATCTGTATCTGTCTATGTCTTAGGTTATGGCACACCTATTAAGGTAAGTCTAAACCGTATTAAATTAGGCTCAGACGAAGTTTCGAAAAGACGTGTTCTAAAATGTGGTAATGAAATTGTAGGCCAAATTCGAGTTTATGATCTGTCAAATCTTGGGGTAAAGGTTGGAGAGTTTGTAATTGAAAGTGGAGACAAGAAAGTCTCCACCTATATTGAAATTAACTAGACATTAATGGCTACAACTAAACCTTAGCTAGCGCAGCATCAAGATCAGCAATAATGTCCTCAAGATCTTCAATGCCGACTGACAGACGAACTAAGCCAGGTGTAATACCACACTCAATTAACTGGGCATCAGATAACTGCCTGTGAGTTGAGGTTGCAGGATGTAACAGACAGGTTCTAATATCTGCTACATGCACTTCAGGAGATGACATTACTACACTGTCAATAAACTTAGCTCCAGCTTCTCTACCACCTTTAATTACTAGTGATAAAACACCAGAGCATAAGCCATCCTTTAAGTACTTCTGACCTAACTTATAATCAGGATTTGACTCTAAACCTGGGTAAATTACCTTTTCAATCTTAGGATGTGACTCTAAGTGCTTAGCAACAGCTAAAGCATTTTGTGAGTGTTTTACAATTCTCAAAGGTAGAGTTTCAATACCTAAATTTAAGTAGAACGCACCTTGTGCTGTCTGACAGCAACCTAAATCTCGCATGATCTGCACTCTTGCTTTGACAATGAAAGCTGCCTTTCCAAAGGCTTTGGTATAAACAAGACCATGATATGAATCATCTGGAGTTGTAAACTCAGGGAATCTGCCAGAACCTGCCCAATCAAAATTACCACTGTCTACTACGCAGCCACCAACCTGTACAGCATGACCATCTAAGTACTTGGTAGTTGAATGAACCACAATATCAGCACCAAACTCAAATGGCTTGCAAAGACATGGAGTTGCAAAGGTGTTATCTACAATTAAAGGTAAATGGTGCTTGTGAGCAAGTTTTGCAAATCTTTCAATATCAAAGATGGTCAAAGCAGGATTTGCAATGGTTTCACCAAAGACTGCTTTAGTGTTCTCCTGAATCTTAGCTTCGATTTCTTCATCTGACTCTGACTGTTCAAAGAAGGTTACATCAATACCCATTCTCTTGAAAGTTACAGCCATTAAATTGAATGTACCGCCATACACTGTGGAGCTACACAGAATATGATCACCAGCTTTTGCTATAGTAAGTACAGCTGTTAGTGTTGCAGCTTGTCCTGATGAGGTCAGCATCGCACCTACACCACCTTCTAGAGCTGCTATCTTTTCTTCAACATGACCGCAAGTTGGATTGCCAAGTCTTGTATAGAAATAGTCAGAAGTCTTTAAATCAAAAAGATCAGCAATAGCTTTGGTGCTATCAAAACGGAAGGTTGTGCTTTGCACAATTGGCATTACACGAGGACCAGCATTTTTAGGAGTATAGCCTGCGTGCAAGCATTTAGAAGAGTCTTTCACTTGTTTCTCCTTAAAGTACTCAAATGACCTATAAAAGGTCTGGTATTATCTTACCTTTAAGGTTAAATACTTACTTCCTTAGGTAGTGGGAAGCTTTTTTCTTTTAAATCGCAGCCAAATTCATCAACTTTGACTGCTCCATGGGCACATAAAAACTCAACAATTTCAGACACAACATATTCAGGAGCTGAAGCACCTGCACTGATACCCACAGATGAGACATTCTCAAACCATTTAAGATCGATCATAGAACTATCATCAATCAGGTATGCATTAGTACCTTCGCTAATAGCAACTTCCTTTAGTCTGTTTGAATTTGATGAATTAGAACTGCCTGCTATCAACACGAGATCACAGACTTTTGCTAAGTCACGCACCGCGTTCTGTCGAACCTGAGTTGCTCTACAGGTATCGTCAGCCTTTGGGCCGATAATTTTTGGATATTTTTTCTTTAAAGCTTCTACAACATGACGGGTTTCATCAACACTTAAAGTAGTTTGTGTTGCAAAGAAAGCATTTTCTCCGTCAATATTTAAAGCTTCAATACCTTGAATTGAATTTACTACATGGACTTTATCAGGTGAACCAGTATATTGACCTATAGTACCTACTACTTCCTGATGTCCATTGTGTCCGATAACTACCACATCCTGATTATTGTTACCTGCTCTATTCATTTTTTTATGAATAGCAGTAACAACTGGACATGTAGCATCGATTACTTTAACACCTAAAGCTTTAGCTTCATTTTCAGTCTTAATGCCAACACCGTGTGCTGAAAAAATTAACACACATCCATGAGGTACTTCTGAAAGTGTTTCAACAAAGTGAGCTCCTGCCTTTCTTAAATCGTCCACAACATGCCTGTTGTGTACAACTTCATGCAATACCCAAACTTTATTTTGACCATACAGTTCTATTGCTTTTTGCACTACACTGATGGCACGCTCAACACCTGCACACATACCTCTTGATTTGGCAATTTTTAACTGAAATGGCATTCCTATTTACTCTCTTTATTCTCTTTACCAAAGAAACCGATGATAATGAGTAAACCGGCTCCGCAACAAACAGCGATATCTGCTACGTTGAATGCTGGGTAATAGTAGGAGAATGAGTCTGTCTTGATGTAGAACAAAAGAAAATCAACTACATATGACAAACAAACTCTGTCGATAAGATTACCTATTGCGCCACCTATGACAAGAGATATAGCAAGACATGTCCACTTCTTTTCTTTACTTGTACGCAATAGAGCAATGAATAGTGCAATGCTGATGGCCACAGCTATCAACATAAAGAAATACCTTTGCCAACCACCACTTGAAGCTAGAAAGCTAAAAGCAGCGCCTTCGTTATGAACATGAATAATGTCAAAGAAAGGCGCCACCCTGTAGCCAATCGAGTTTACTGGGATAGTGCTGACAATTAGGTATTTTGTTAGTTGATCTAGGACAACTACAAGCAAGCTCCATAAAAGGAACTTGCTTCCATTGTTATTTACTGTAAATGACATAATGTATCTTTATGCAAAATGTCTGATTTCGCCGGTTGACTTAACATTCTGAACGCAACGCTTGCATAAGCCAGGGAACTCTGGATCTGCATCAACGCTTTCTTCATAATGCCAGCAACGTTCGCACTTCTTAGCATTTGATTTCTCAACGGAGAATGCGCAATCTAAAACTTCTGACTTGAAGGCTTCAGCTGGAGCTTCTTCATCAGATACGATTGCCTTAGAAGTGATTAGAACGAAGCATAACTCAGATTCAATCTTCTTTAAGTCTTCTAATAACTGGCCCTTTGCGTAAATCTTAAGCTCAGCTTCTAGTGAACCACCAATTACGCCGTTGTTACGTGCAGTTTCGATTGCCTTGTTAGCTTCATTTCTGAAGTTTAACATTCTAGCCCAGTACTCAGAATTGAACTCTGAAGACTCATCAATCTCATGTAAATCGTCATACCAAGTTGAGGTAAATACGAATTCATCTCTCTTGCCAGGCATTGCTTCCCATGCTTCCTGAGCAGTAAATGACAGGATAGGAGCAATCCAACGGATTAAAGCTTCAGCAATAATATATAAAGCGCTCTGACATGAACGGCGAGCAGCACTGTCAGCCTTAGCTGTGTACTGACGATCCTTGATGATGTCTAAGTAGAATGAACCTAACTCAATTGAACAGAAGTTCATTAAGATCTGAACAACCTTGTGGAAGTCATACTCTTCATAGCACTTTAATAATTCTTTCTGAGTCTTTGAGGTCAGAGATACTGCCCACTTATCTAACTCAACCATATCATTAAATGCAACCTTATCAGTCTCAGGATTGAAGCCATTTAAGTTTGCAAGCAAGAATCTTACAGTGTTACGTACACGACGATAAGCATCTGAAGAACGCTTAAAGATTTCGTGTGATACTGCCATATCACCGGTGTAGTCATTTGATGCAATCCATAGACGTAAAACATCAGCACCTAACTTGTCGATGATCTCCTGTGGAGCAATAACGTTACCTAATGACTTAGACATCTTGCGGCCCTGACCATCAACGGTAAAGCCGTGGGTTAGAACCTGCTTGTATGGTGCCTTGTCTTTAGTTGCAACTGACAGCATCAATGAAGACATGAACCAGCCACGATGCTGATCTGAACCTTCTAGGTATAAGTCAGCGCTGTGATGATTAAACTCAGGACGCTGATCAACTACTGAGAAGTGAGTTGAACCAGAATCAAACCAAACGTCTAGAGTATTTGGATCTTTGTGATAGTGTTTTGCCTCTTCAGGACCAATCAGATCTTCAACCTTAAGATCCCACCATGCCTGAATACCATCTTTTTCAACAGCCTTTGCAACCTTCTCGATGATTGCAGGAGTATCAGGATGGATCTCATTAGTCTCATTGTTGATTAGAACGGCACATGGCATACCCCAGGTTCTCTGACGAGAAATACACCAGTCAGTACGCTGTTTTACCATTGCCTCAATACGGTTCTGCCCCCAAGCAGGGATCCACTTGGTCTTCTTAATCTCTTCTAATGCTCTAGCACGCAGGCCCTTAGCATCCATTGAGATGAACCACTGAGGAGTTGCTCTGAAGATTACAGGAGTCTTATGACGCCAGCAGTGTGGGTAGCTGTGAGAGATTACCTTTAGTTTTACTAAAGCGCCCTTCTCTTTCAGAACTTCAATTACATTAGGATTTGCCTTTAATACGTTAAGACCAGCAAAGTACTCAACATCATCCTTAAAGCAACCATCAGGTCCTACTGGATTGTAAATCTCTAATCCATATTTTACTGATACGTTATAGTCATCTAGACCATGACCACCAGCTGTATGAACGCAACCAGTACCAGCTTCTAGAGTTACGTGAGCACCTAAGATCACAGGAACATCAAAGTTTAAGAATGGATGGTGGAATTTCTGTAACTCTAAAGCCTTGCCAGAAACCTCGTCACCTAAAATTGAGTATTCTTCGATACCACACTCTTTCATCACGGTCTCAACAAGATCTGCTGCCATGATGAAACGTTCTGAGCCCTTTTCTGTCTTAACCTGAACTAAAACATACTTTAACTGCTCATTCATACAGATTGCTCTGTTAGCAGGTAAAGTCCATGGAGTAGTAGTCCAAATTACGCATGAGATAGGACCTTCACCTTTGCCCTGTGCATTAAAGGTAGCTAATACCTTGTCATCATCGGTGCTTGCAAAGCGAACATAGATAGAATCTGATTTAACATCAGCATACTCAACTTCAGCTTCCGCTAATGCTGACTGACAGTCCATACACCAGTAAACAGGTTTTAGGCCACGTACGAAGTGACCATTTGCGATAACCTTGCCTAAACCTCTTAAGGTATCAGCTTCGGTCTTGTAGTTCATAGTTAGATATGGGTTATCCCAGTCACCCAAAACACCTAGACGTTTGAAATCTTTTCTCTGACCGTCAACCTGACTCTGTGCATACTTACGGCACTCTTTTCTGAAAGTTGCAGCATCAACCTTAACACCTGGCTTACCAATTAAGCTTTCAACTTTAACTTCAATAGGGAGACCATGACAGTCCCAACCTGGAACATATGGAGAATCAAAGCCAGATAATGTCTTTGACTTTACAATAATGTCCTTTAAAACCTTGTTAATTGAATGACCAATATGAATATTGCCGTTTGCATATGGAGGACCATCATGCAGAATAAACATATTTGCACCTGCTCTTGCAGTGCGGATCTTCTTATAAAGACAACGCTTCTCCCAGTCCTGTAACATACCAGGCTCACGCTGAGCTAAATTACCTCGCATTGGAAATGCGGTATTAGGAAGGTTTAAAGTACTTTTGTAATCAGCCATTTTTCCAATCTACCAAAAACAATAATTTAAAATTCGTAGTTACTATGTTTTGCAAGGATCTCTTTTGCCTTTTTTTTGTCAGCTAAAAGCTGTTCTTGCAAAACTTCAATATTTGAAAACTTTACTTCATCGCGGATCTTACTGATAAAGAAAACTCTAATACTCTCTCCGTACAGATCCTGTTTGAAATTGAATAAATTTACCTCAAGCAGAGCCTTGTTCTGCCCTGCTACTACAGTAGGTCTGTAACCTACGTTTGCCATTCCATCATAAAGAGATACTTTTGACAGAACTTTTACAGCGTAAACACCTCTTAGAGGTGAAATTCTACGGTTAATATTCACATTAGCTGTAGGGAAACCTAAATTTCGTCCAATTTGATTTCCATGAACGACAATTCCTGACATGGAATAGTATCTACCTAAAGCTTCTTTAGCTAGATCAAGCTGCCCATGAAACAGATATTCTCGTATCTTAGTGCTAGAGATTCGCTCGTGATTGAGCAATACGCCGTCTATAGCACTTGCTTCCATTCCTACTTCTGAACCTAACTTTTTAAGATCATCAATAGTGTACTTTCCCCCCTCTCCAAAATTAAACAGAGAGCCTACAGTTACACTCTTAACCTGGAGCTTTTTGTATAAAAGATCGATTACATATTCTCTTGCAGATAATGCTGCAAAAGCAGCATTAAACTTCATACAAAAAACGATCTTTACACCAGCTACTTCAAGAGCTTGAAGTTTATCTCTTAAAGAATATAAACGAGCTGGAGATTTATCTTTAGAAAAGAATTCTAATGGTTGTGGTTCAAAGATCATGACAGCAGGCACAAGATCAAGCTTTCTAGCTTTCTCTTTCATGCATTCAATTACAGCCTGATGACCTTTGTGAAATCCGTCAAAATTGCCGATTGCCAAAGCGACACCATTTGGTGTGCCTTTAAAATCTGACAAACAACGGATTAAACGCATTGAAGATCCCTAAAATAAAACTTAATCAATTTTCTAAAACAAATAGCTTCAAAAGCCCATAGAATGAGTAATTATAGCGTAAAAGCACCTGTCTTAACAGTTTTAATTTGAATGAATAAAATACTTAAAAAACAAAAAGATATAAAACTTTGCCGTACTTTTGTGTTGTTGTTTTATAAAAGTGATGTAAAATAACGCGCAAATTATGGTGTTCTACTTTAATTTTGTAAAAAAAATTGTTAGAATACAGCGATTATGTGCCACATCATGACGGAAAGTGGCAATTGTTTAAGAATTCAGGAGCTATTTGTGCCTAATATTAAGTCTGCAAAGAAGCGCGTTGTTATTTCCGAGAAAGCTCGTCAGCATAACGTAGCTGCACGTTCAAAGATGCGCACTTTAATCAAGAATGTTTTAAAAGCTGTTGAGTCTGGTGACAAAGAAGCTGCAAAGAATGCATTTGCAGTTGCTGAGCCAGTTTTAGACCGTGCTGCATGCAAGGGTCTTGTTCACAAGAACAAAGTTGCTCGTCATAAGAGCATGTTAGCAGCTTCAATCAAGGCTATGAACTAGTCTTCAAGCGCTGATAAAAAAGCCTCGCTTAGCGAGGTTTTTTTATACCTAAAATTCTCTATCATCCCTTCTTGCCAAAGACGTTCTAACTCCATTAGCACTTTTACGAAATCTAGTTTACTTATAAAAAGAAAGCGGTCTTGAGCGCATTTCTCAAAACCGCAAAAGAAAAGGCGTACCACCTTTTTAGAACACATGCAAACGAGTCATTTGCTTGCCTAACTAACGCAATTAGTTTTGGTTAACTCGTGTTAGTCTATGCTAACCTAAAATTTACTATTAATCTAGATCTTTTTTAGGATTTTTTTAAATTTATTTTTTGAGAAAAAATTTTGAACTTTTTTCGAAATGATCCCTCTAAGAGATATAAGTGGTTAACCACATATCATTTTACATCCCATAATAAACCTAGTTTTGCTAGGTTTTTTTTTGTTTTCTGCGATTTGTTTTACAAAGATGAATAGTTCTGATAGTTTGGAAGGACATATTTTTGCTTCATGTAATTTTTAAATGAGGCGTACTTGATGTATGGGATCAGGGTTTTGTGTTTTTCTGTCTTGTACCAAACTAATTGAGTTACCTCTTCATCGGTTTGAGCTTCAGATGTAGCAATTTCGTAGCATACTTTTGCTAGAGCTGAATAATCTGCAATTAGAGTACCGGTTGCGTTACCAAGATCTACTTCTTTTAACATTTCAGGTAAACCGTCAACTCCAAATACAGGTATAAAGTGATCCTTGTCCTTTACGTCAATGTTATACCCACGGCTCTTTAGAGCATCTAATGCTCCTAAAGCCATAGCATCATTGTTTGCCACCACGATTTCTATGTTTTTTATACCGATGAGTTCAAACTGTTTTAAAAGATCGCGTTTAGCATTAAAGCGATCCCAATTATCATAGTTCTTGGAAACTACATTAAGAGGATAACCTTTTTCCTTTAAATTGGTAACCGTCATTAAAGTTCGGTTAAAGGTGTCATGATGGAATTTCTCCCCTTGCAGGATCACCATATCCAATTGACCATTCATATTCTTGTCAAAATGACCTACTGACTTAAAATAATCGTCGATTACTTCAGCAATATAAAATCCGGATTGTTCAGAATTTGCACCTACATACCAACTGTCATCATAACTTGATAAAGCTGAGTCACTTGGTAGTCTATTGAAGAACACAACTTTACTGCCAGAATCTTTAGCTGTTTCCAATATTTTATCTGCATCATTTACATCCACAAGATTCACAATAGCTGGAGAACCTGAGTAAAGGCCTGTAATTATGCTTTCTACCTGCTCTTTTGGGTGATTTTGCGCATCATGAAATTTAAAGTTAATAGGTGATCTTTCTGAAAGCTTTCCTAAGAACTTCGTATATAAGTTGATGAAGTTATCATTTCCATTATAGTAGTAGACGTTAATGTTAGATATTGCATAGCTTGATGTGCTGTAGATCCCTAAAGAAACTGAAAAAGCTTTAATTAAATTCATGCAAAAACGGTTCATTAAACTTCCTACTTACGTTAATTAACTTAGATTAAAAACGTGGTGTATTTATACGAAGGCTCAAATACTTAATAAGTTTAAGCGATTATTCTCAACAGTTATTGTCAAATAGCTACATCTGCAAATACAGTCACAGTAAAAACTGCAAAAAAATAATGTCATAAGCAATATTTTCTAAAAGGAATAATTACTGTTAAGAAAATGTGATCTTTGATCAGTGATGATGGTAATTTTATATTTAACAAATGCTCAACAACTGGCAAGTATTGTATGACACTTAAAAATAAATGCTTATAAATCAATCTAATTACAATTTTTTGCAATTAAAATTGAGAGTCACTTTAAATAAAAATAAAAAAATCTATTAATAGTTTGAACTTTTTGAAAATCCGGCTCTCTAAGAGGTATATCAGTTAAGATTTCATCAAGCTGGTGACTTTTTTCATTATATATTTTCCTCAAAAGGCCCAATAAAAAATTATTGGGCTCTTTTTTTATCTGTCACCTTCATTTAATCTGCATTCTTCATTTAAAACGATTTAAAATCCGCGTCAAACAAGGCATTGCAGTCAATTAAAAAAAAATTAAAAAAATTTAGAACTTTTTTAGATTAATACACTCTAAGAAGTATATCAGTTAAGATTTCATCAATGCTGGTGACTTTTTTCATTATAAATTTTCCTCAAAAGGCCCGATAACGAAATGTTTATCGGGCTCTTTTTTTTTCATTTTCGTAGTCTTAAGTCATATTAGTGAGAAAACAAACAAGATTAACAACAGAAAACTTTCTTAAAAAAAATTAAAAATAAATTGAACTTATTTAAAATTGGGCGCTCTAAGAGGTATATCAGTTAGGATTTCTTTAAGCTGGTGACTTTTTTCATAATTTATTTCCGTAAAAGGCCTGATGACAAGATGTTCATCAGGCTCTTTTTTTATATATTTATGTAAAAGTCTTATCTTAAAAGTTACTCTTGTCTTTGAATAATTATCAATGGAGAGGATTTTGCTTTAGTTGGATAGTCAACTGTAATAAAGAGTGAACCAAACGCAATTACTGCGCCTGTATCACGATCTTTTACTAGACAGTGAGTGCCACGAAGCCATACAGGAACTTCATATTCACCAAAGAGTTTTTTAATTTCTCGGCTATGTGCACGAGTTGTAGGCTTTAATTTCAGGCTGCCTTTATAGTTAAAGTCAAGAATAACTTCATCTTTTACAAAATCATCTCTTAAGACATATTCAAAGCTACCTAGCTTTAACTTTTCCCCTTTCTTTAAAAAATAACATTTCTTTTCAGGTAAAGTCATTTTCGTTACAAGGTATAAGTAGTTTTTAAAACGCTTTACAGAGTATTCCCCTAAAAGAATATCTCCATGCTGATCTGTAGAACTTTGGCACAGTCTTATCGTTTCTTGAACCTGGTTAAATTCTGGTGGCATTAAAGTCTTTTCATTTAGGAAAAGTCTAATGATACAGGTAACTAAAGCTGTATCATTTACGTCAAACTTACTGATATCAAGTCGACACTTGTCCCTGTCGATGGCTAAATCATACTTATCTTTAGCATATCTCATTGCAAGATCATGCTCGTAAGAACAGAGCTTACCACTTCTTAAAATCGAACCATCAATACCATTAAAGCGTTCTCTAAGCAGAGGTAACACTTTTAATCTCATGAAATTTCTTTCAAATTTTAGATAGGTATTAGAAATATCAAAAACATGATCGTAGCCTAAGGCTTCGATGGTGTTGATAATTTCTTGTTTTGAATATTCCAGTAATGGTCTTAAGATCCTACCGCGGTTATCCTCAATATAGAAACTCATTCCGGATAATCCGTAAGGACCTGAACCTCTTTTTAAAGCCAATAAAAAGTTTTCTACCTGATCATCTGCCTGATGACCTAAAAGTAAAACACCATTATCTTTGGCATTTAAAAATAAAGCATTGTATCTTTCAGCTCTTGAGACTTCCTCCGGAGATCTGCCATTGCCATAGACAATGTGTAACTTAGGAGTTACAAGTTGAGCATCTACCTTTTTACAGAGTTTCTGACAGTGAGCAAGCCAAATTGGATCATCTGCATCAAGTCCGTGAATACAGTGAACAGCAAGAAGAGTGTAGCGAGGATCTTTAACTGTAACCGTTTTACCAACTATTAAAGCTAAAGTTGAATCGGCACCACCAGATAAGCCTACAACTAATCTGCATGGTGCCACAGTATGAATGATTTTATCTGCAAGTTCATTTACAACTTGCAGAGCTTTTTCTTTTAGCAATATCCGTACTTCATTAAACGAGAATAACGCTGTTCAACGATTCTGTCAGCAGAGATACCTGATAGCTCAGCTAAATCGGTTTCAATACGCTGCTTGAGATTTTCCGCCATCTCATCGTAATTACGATGTGCACCACCTAGGGGCTCTTTTACAACGTTATCAATTAAACCTAAGTCCTTGATGCGGTGAGCTGTAATATTCATAGCTTCAGCTGCTAGTGGTGCCTTATCAGCTGATTTCCAAAGAATAGAAGCACAGCCTTCAGGAGAAATTACTGAGTAGGTTGAATACTCAAGCATATTAACTCTGTCACCTACACCGATAGCTAGTGCACCGCCAGAACCACCTTCACCGATTACAGTACAAACTACAGGAACTGTAAGATCAGACATTAACTTTAAGCTCTCAGCAATAGCTCCTGCCTGTGAACGCTCTTCAGCACCAACACCTGGGTATGCACCTGGGGTGTCAATGAAAGTGATTACTGGCATACCGAATCTCTCAGCAAGCTTCATTAAACGCATTGCTTTACGATAGCCCTCAGGGCGTGGCATACCGAAGTTTCTTAAGGTACGTTCTTTAGTATCACGACCTTTCTGGTGACCAATAACCATAACAGGTCTGCCATTTAAACGTGCTAAACCACCAACGATAGCTTTATCATCGGCAAATGCTCTGTCACCTGCTAACTCATGAAAATCTGTAAAAATTCTCTGAACATAATCTAAGGTGTAAGGACGCATTGGATGTCTTGACAGCTGAGAAATCTGCCAATCGCTTAATGAAGAGAAAATCTTTTTTGTAAGCTCAAGATTCTTCTTCTCCAACTGATTTAATTCTGAAGTTAGATCAACTCCTGAGTTTGAATCAGCGCTAAGTCTTTTTAATTCTTCAATATGAGCTAGCAGATCTGCAATTGGCTGCTCGAATTCTAGATAATTGATATTCATCACGTTGGATTTAACCTCACAGGTTTTCCTATTAGTCAATCGTTCAATTTTACTACAAAAGCTGAATTTAGACAAAAGTTCTACAGTAATGACTCAATTGAGTCAGTTGAATTTAATTGTTCTATGTTTTTTGCTTCTAACACCTTTCTTACAGGACCATAAGTTTTTCTATAACAAGGTAAGATCGGCAACTCATTTAACAGGTCTAAATGTAACTTTGTAGGATAGCCCTTATGCTTTGCAAACTGATACTCAGGGTATTGCTTATCAAGCTCATACATCTGCCTGTCACGCTCCACCTTAGCTAAGATTGAAGCAGCTGCAATTTCAGCTACACGAGCATCGCCTTTAACAACTGCCTGACATTGAATTTCGATATTTTTTATGGTTTTGTTACCATCCACCAAGATTAAGTCACACTTAAAAGACATGTTTTCATAGGCACGTTTCATTGCCTCTAACGATGCATTTAAGATATTCATCTTATCAATTTCTTGAGGTGTGCACTGACCTATACCATAGGCTAAAGCTTTCTCTTTAATTAGAGGCTCTAGAGCATCTCTTTTCTTTTCAGACAATTGCTTTGAATCATTTAATCCTGCAATAGGATTATTTCGATCTAAAATCACGCAGGCTGCAACCACATTGCCCATTAAAGGGCCACGACCTGCCTCATCGGCACCGCAAACCTTAAATGTAACAGGATCGATTGGGTAAACAAAAGGTTCAAAGACTATTTTTTTAGCCATTTTATTTTCAGAGAAAAAATATAACTACTTACTAATTGTCTTTTGGAGACTCAGTTGTGTCTTGATTAGCTTTTAAAGTATCGCCAGCAGCTTCTTTTGAGTTTTGAGTCTCAAGAGATTGATTGCAATCCTCTAGAGGCTCAAGTTCAGCACTTTCAATTTGAGCTGTACTCTCCAAGGTCGAGTTATCCTCACAACTTCTGTGAATTACTTTAAACACAGCTTCACAAGCTAACTCGTCAGAATTGCAACGCATACTCTTATGGATATCCTCAAATTCCTTTTTCATGAGGATGTTATCGTAGATAAGGAGCTTATGCATTTCGTCAGCTAAAGCTGAGCTTGTACAATCTTCTTGAATAAATTCTTTGACGATCTTTCTGCCTGCGATTAAGTTTGGCAAAGAGTATGTATCTACTTTTAGTAAGCGTCTTGCGATGAATGCTGATAATGGGCTTACTTTGTAAGCTACTGCAAATGGAGTCTTCAAAAGCATGGTTTCAAGAGCGATAGTGCCACAAGTTAAAAGCACTGCATCAGATGATGCAATCACATCCTGAGTGTTACCTACAAAGACTGTTATAGACAAATCTGGAGCAACTTCAAGCCAAAGATCTTTAATTAATGTTGCCTTCTTGTAGCTTGGAACTGTACAGATGAAGACAGTGTCGGGTAGTTTTTTCTTGATAATTCTTGCAGCGTGGGCATAGATAGGCAACATTTTTGTAATAATGCCTTTTCTAGAACCAGGAAGAATCCCCATTACTTTCCCTTTAACAGGCTCTACGCTTGTCTTTAAAAGGTTAATTCTCTCTCTGCATTGAGTTTGAGAAACTGTAAGAGGGATAGAATTAGCAAGGGTATGACCTACATAGGTACAATGAATACCTCTTTTTGCATACCAATCCTTTTCAAAAGGGAGTAGGGCTAAAATCTCATCACAAGCATTTTTAATGCGTTTGACGCGATTCTCTCTCCAGGCCCAAACTGATGGACTTACATAGTGAACAGTAGGAATACCAGCTTTCTTTACTTTTTCTTCAACAAATAAGTTAAAATCTGGTAAATCAATGCCAATAAATACGCAAGGCTTAGCTTCAATGATATTCTTTACAGCTTTTGATCTGATTTTTAAGATCTTAGGAAGCTTTAGCAGGACTTCAGTAAGTCCCATTACAGCTAAATCTTCCATATTTGCAGATGAACGGAGGCCCTGATGGATCATCTTAGGGCCACCAATTCCGATGAATTGAGCTAAAGGATCACGGCGTTTAATGGCCATAATAAGACCAGAACCTAAAGTATCACCTGAAGGTTCACCTGCAATTAAAGCATAAAGATGTGGATTTGCATTAGCTAGCATTAGCGAATGATTCCTCTACCGTCCTGCTTTAAGAAGTCAACTAATGGTTGAACTTCACTGTGATCTTTAGCTAATTTCTCAATTTCAACTAAAGCCTCTTCTAAAGTCAGGCTCTTCTTGTATAAGAACATATAAGCCTGGAAGATAGCTGAAATAGCTTCTTTTGAGAAACCACGGCGCTGCAGTCCAACCTTGTTAATACCAAAAGGTTTTGCATAGTGACCTGCTGCCATAACATATGGAGGAACATCCATATTTAAAGCAGCCATACCACCAACCATAGCATGACAACCTACGCGACCAAACTGATGAATTGCAGCTAAACCGCCAAATACAACGTAGTCATCGATAGTTACATGACCTGCTAAAGTTGCATTGTTTGAGAAGATGCAATGATCACCAATTAAACAGTCGTGTGCAACGTGAGTATTAATCATGAACAGGTTATGGGAACCTACAGTTGTAGTTCCTCTGCCCTGAACAGTACCTCTGTGCATTGAGCAATGCTCACGAATAACGTTGTAATCGCCAATAGTTAATGTTGTAGGCTCGCCAGCATACTTAAGATCCTGACAACCTTCACCTATTGAGCAAAACTGGTAAAAGTGATTACCTTTACCAATTGTGGTTGGACCACGTACTACACAAAAAGGTTCAAATATGCAGTCATCACCTACAGTAACATCACCCTCAATGATTACATTCTCACGAATGGTAACATTCTTACCTAACTTTACGTCTGGTCCAATCTTTGCGCTTGGATCAATAATTCCTGTAGCTTGAGTCAATGTCTTTTACCCTTTTGATGATTGATTAGTGTTTAGCGCACATTAAATCAGCTGTGCAAACTACTTTACCGTCAACACTTGCAACACCGCTAAATGATGCAATGCCACGCTTCTCTTTGAAGTATTCAACATCAAGAACTAACTGATCACCAGGTACAACTGGTCTCTTGAAACGTGCATGATCGATTGCAGCAAAATAATATAACTCACCGTCATTTGGCTTGCCAACCATGGTAAAAGCTAAGATGCCGGTAGCCTGAGCCATAGCTTCTAAAATTAGCACGCCAGGTAAAATTGGCTTGCCAGGGAAGTGCCCCTGGAAGAAAGGCTCATTAAAAGTAATGTTCTTAATAGCTCTTAAGGTCTTGTGCTCTTCGGTAATTGAATAGTCTACAACTCGGTCGATCATTAAAAATGGATATCTGTGTGGTAACAGAGCCATGATCTGCTCAACATCTAATGTATGTTTATTTTCTACAGTATCAGTCATTTAATCACCTTTTCTATTTTATTTCTTTAATTGCTTGGTCAAAGACTCTACCTGCTCTTCAAGAGACGATAAACGATGATACATTTCGTTAATATGTAGAGTTCTTGCTGCAGTAATACGCCATTCCTTATTGGTCTGAGCAGGAATACCTGATGAATAGATACCTGGTTTGTCAATTGAACGCATTACCATACACATACCGCTGATGGTTACACCATCACAGATGCTAATATGACCATTAAATACAGAAGTGCCGCCAATTATACAGTATTTTCCGATGGTTACAGAACCTGCAAAAGTAGTACCACCAGCAACAGCTGTTCCATAGCCAATATGAACGTTATGAGCAATTTGGCAGAGATTATCAATAATTACGTTATCTTCTATAACAGTATCATCAATAGCACCACGGTCAATACAGGTACAAGCTCCAATCTCAACTCTAGAGCCAATTATTACTCGACCGGTCTGAGGGATCTTAATCCACTCACCACGCTCATTAGCATAACCAAAACCGTCACCGCCAATTACAGTACCAGACTGAACTAGGCAGTTGTCACCTATTACACAATCGTGGTACAAACTTACATTTGGATACAGCTTGGTGTTGTTGCCAACTTTTGCCTTAGGACCAATTACAACATTAGCGCCTAACTGTACGTTGTCACCAATTACTGCACCAGCCTGAATGTTGACATTAGGTCCGATAGATACGTTTTTACCAATCATAGCTTCAGGAGAAATTACAGCGGTGCAGTCTACTCCTTGAGCTATAGCTGGAGTTGTATCTAATAACTGAGCAACCTTAGCAAAGCCTACATAAGGATCCTTCATTACTAATACAGCGCTCTTTGCATGTGGTACATCCTCTTCTTTTAAGATCACAGCACCAGCACGAGATTCACTTAATACAGATCTGTATTTAGGATCTGATAAAAAACTAATTTCAGTTTCTTTAGCAGTTTTCAAATTAGCAACATGGGTAATCTCAAGATCACCATTGCCTATTAGCTTAGCCCCAAGTTTCTCTGCAATATCTTTTAACAGCATAGATAAATTCCTGTTAATGAATTTTCAGTTAATTATTTCTTGCTATCTTTGTTTTCTTTCTTAGCAGGCTTTAGCTTTGATGCTCTTGCAATAACTTCTTCAGAAATATCAACAGCATCTGATGCAAATACAACAGACTCACCACGAACTACTAACTCAATGCCACGCTCTTTAGCGATTCTGTCAATTGCAGTCTGAATTAACTTGCCTAGTTTCATCTCTGCTTCACGCTGTCTCTTCTGAGAGTCTTCCTGTAAAGCCTGGCCCTTTAAATCGTAGTCAGCCTTTAACTTTGCTAATTTACGCTGAAGCTCGGTTGCCTTGTCGCCCTGAGACTTCTGCAATTCTGCTTCTAACTTGGCACCTTCCTGCTGGATCTTCTGTAACTCTTCAGAACGAGGACCAAATTCTTTCTGCATAGCCTCAGACTCTGCTTTTGCCTGTGGAAGCTCTGCCATAATTAAACGGAGATTTACAACTGCAATACTAGTTGATGACTTTTTAGCAGCCTGCTCAGTCTTACCTGCAGCTGCAGCGTCTGCTGCATATGTTGAGGTTGAAATTAAAGCCATTGAAATTGCAGATGCTAATAATAATTTTTTTAACATTTTATACTCCTACTTTTAGAAACTGCTTCCGATGTTGAAATTGAACTGCTGGGTATCATCACCATCATACTTCTTAATTGCTTTAGCTATGTTGAATGATAGAGGTCCCATAGGAGACATCCAAGTCAAAGCAAAACCTACAGAAGTACGGTATTTACCAGGATCTGAGTAATCAACAGTGTACATCTTTGAACGGGTATCCCATAGAGCGCCAGCATCGAAGAATACAGCTGATCTTACGCTGCTCTTATAAGCCTCTGCTACTAATGGGGTTGGAATTACAAATTCAGCTGTAGCTGTCCAGAATGCGTTACCACCAACTGAGGTTGATGACTCATAATAAGCATCAATTGTAGGATACTTATACAACGCACGAGGACCGATTGAGTTACGGCTAAAGCCTCTCATCCACTCTGAACCACCTAATGAGAAGTTATCGAAGAATGGAAGAATTTCTCTTACGCCATTCTTTGATCTGTAACCATTACCATAACCAATTCTGCCACGAACGGTGAATACATACTCATGGTACATATCAATTGGGAAATAGTGGTAAGTTTCAGCTGTAGCCTTGTAATAATGCATATCTGAATTAGGTGTTGTGGCAGTTAATGATACTGTCTGCTTATTACCTGAAGTAGGAAACACACCTTTATCCAAGCTGTTATGTGTTATGTCAAAGCCTAGCTTGTAATCTAAGAAGTTAACAGAACGGGTTGGGTCTTTTGAGTACATGTTAAAGAACACATCAGACTGCTCGAATCGAGTACCATTGTTCTTAATCTTAGACTTCTCAATACCTAGGTTGTAATTAACAAACCAGGTTTCAGAAATTGGGTAACCTAAATTGAAGGTAGCACCACAAGTATGGTTGGTATAATCTACAACATCTTCGTCATCGTCACCATCATACTTATCTAAGTATAATCTGCCACCTAAGCTTACATTATCTACAGTAAAGTATGGATCAGTATAACCAATTTCCATATGCTTTCTGTAGTCATTCTCATAAGAGGTAATATTTGCTCTTGTACCCCAACCAAAGAGGTTATTCTGAGAAATACTTGCCTGAATGGTCAAACCAGAGTCAGTACCGATACCGATACCACCAGAAATAGAACCTGTAGGACGCTCTTTAACTTTTGTATTTACGCTTACAGTATCGTCAGTTGCGCCTACGTTTTCAGTGGTTACATCTACAGTCTCAAAGTAACCTGTACGGTTTAATCTTGTCTTTGATACTTCAATAGCCTCTGATGATAACCAAGAACCATCCATCTGTCTTAATTCACGTCTAATTACGGTATCATCAGTTGAATCATTACCAGTAATTAAAACCTGAGAAACGTGAACACGAGAACCAGGATTTACGTTGAAGTTTAAATCAACTGTCTTCTCTTTATCATTGTAAATTGGAAATGCCTTAACCTCTGAGTTTGCATAGCCATATTTACCTAAGATAGAAGCTAAGGTCTTTTCGTTTTCAGTTACACGACGCTGATTGTAAATCTCTCCTTCTTGTAAGGTAATAGCTTCATTTAATTCAGCGCCATACTTTAAGGTATCACCACGAACTGAGAATGAATGAACCTTATAACGCTCACCTTCATCAATGGCGATGGTTAGATAAATACCTTTTCTATCAGGTGTAAGTTCAACTGAGGTTGAATCAACTTTGAAGTTCACAAAACCTCTATCCATATAGAAGGTCTTTAATGCTTCCAAGTCTGCACGGAATTTCTGACCATTAAATTTTTGGTTAGCCATGAAGTTCCACCATGGAACATCATCACGTAACTGCATCTGAGCTAACAGAACATCTTCATCAAAAGACTTGTTACCAACAATGTTTATCTGCTGAATTTCAGCAGCTTTACCTTCGGTAATTTCAATTTTTATATCAACACGGTTTCTAGGTAAATGAGTGATAACGGTATTTACCTTAGCCTGATACATACCTGATGAATGGTAGAAATCTTCTAAAGATTTTTGGATCTGATTTAAAGACTGAGTATTTAAAGCTTCACCTACACGAATTCCCTGCTGATTGATGATTTTTTCAAGATCTTCTTTTTTGATATTGTTATTACCAGAAAAATCAACAGCACCAATAGTAGGTCTTTCCTTTACTGTAACAATGAAGGTATCACCATCACGTGACAACTTAACATCATCAAAATCACCTGTTGCATACAATTGTTGCATTGCTAAAGCGGTATTTTGAGGAGTCATTACATCGCCTTCTTTTACAGGCAATGCTAATAAGACTGCACCTTTTGATACACGATTCAGACCTCTGATCTGAATATTAGAAATAACTGGATCACCTGCAGCGCTTACTACCTGAGGAGTTGCAATTGCCGCTGCAACGGCTGCACTTAAGGCTGCTGTCTTAATAAAAGTTCTTCTTTTCATTGTAAAACCAAACTATTTGTTTAAGTGATTTTGAACCTTGCACTGCTAAAATAACAAAAAACTCTCAAAAAAACAGCATTCTAAGTCAGTTTTTTAAGAATCGATGAAATTTAGCTCTTTAAAAACCTTTGATATCGTTAAATACTGCGAAAATCATCATTGTAAGCAGTATTGCTGCGCCAAAAGATGTAAGAATCATCTGAGTTCTTGCACTAGGCTCTTTACGCATTACTGTTTCATAAGCCAAAAATAATAGCTGACCGCCATCTAAAACTGGAATTGGCATTAAATTGAGAATACCTAAGTTTACACTAATAGCAGCCAAAAAACTTATAAAGATCTTAAAACCGAAACTTGCGCTCTCTTTTGCGCCCTGTGCTATAGCAATAGGACCTGAGATATTGTCTGCTGAAATTGTGCCATTTGCTAGCTTATAAGTTGAAACTAACACTAGCTTAGCCATGGAAGCAGAATCAGAGACAGCCTTAATCAAGGCATCTACAAGACCATATCGAGTAGTCTTTCTAAGTCCATCTATTGGCTTGAACTCTGGGGCAATACCAACATAAGGTACAGTCATCTTAGTCTTCTCAGAGTACTTATTCTCAGGGACTACAGTTGTCTGATATAAAGAACCATCTCTTTTTACCACTAGATTTAGTGGAGCTCCATTTGAATCATGGATCATATCCACAATTCTGTACCAGGAACTCATCTCTACACCATTAATCTTCGCAATTTCATCGCCCAGCTTTAAAGATGCCTTTTGAGCAGGTGAACCTTTTTCTACCATAGATAAAGTGGTACTGATACGACCAAGACATGGCTCAAGACCAACTTTTTTAATAGGTGATTCATTTCTGTTTAAGACAATATTACTTGCATCAAGAGATAAAACTCTCTTCTGCCCAGTGCCTAAATCAGATGAAACTGTAACAGAGGCTGGTGTGGTAGAACCTACAACTTCAACTAGCTCATACATCACATCTTTCCAAGAGGTGATATTTTTGCCGTTGATACTTTCAATTAAATCGTAATCTTTAAAGCCTGAAGTTTGAGCAATTGATTCAGGTTTAACATCGCCTACAACTGGTAAAAGCTGAGTAATACCTGACATATTGATGTAGGTGAACAGAAAAACTGCTAGTACAAGGTTAAAGAAGGGGCCTGCAAAGATAATGATAGCTCTTTGCCATACTTTTTTAGATTTGTATGAACCTTTAGGTAGAGAACTCCTATCTTCAATAGGAGTGTTTTCCCCCTCCATTTTTACATATCCGCCTAATGGGATAGCGCTCACTGCATACTCACAGTTATCTTTACCCTTTTTCTTAAAGAGAACAGGGCCAAAACCTAATGAAAATCTAAGAACTTTTACTCCACAAGCTTTAGCTGCTAAAAAATGGCCTAACTCGTGAATAGTTACAAGTATTCCCAAAGCAATCAAAAAATAAAAGAGACCACCTAGAATACCTAACATTAAAGAGCTCCTAAGATTGATTTTGCTATTTCTCTTGCCTGTCTGTCTGTATCTAAAACTTCATCGATGCTAGATAAAGAACCTACATTAACTTTCTGTAATACCCCATCAACCACCGTTGCGATATCCAGATAACCAATCTTACTGTGCAAGAATGCATCTACAGCAACTTCGTTAGCTGCATTTAGACAGGTAGTAGCTCCCTGACCTGATTTACTTGCTTGCATTGCTAGTTTTAAGCAAGGGTAACGTACAAAATCAGGAGTTCTAAAAGTAAGCTCAGACAATTTTTCAAAATCTAGCATATCAACGCCTGAAGTTATGCGCTGAGGAAAACCTAATGCTACAGCAATAGGAGTTCTCATATCAGGCTGACCTAATTGAGCTAAGATAGCGCCATCTGTAAAAGATACCATTGAGTGAATTACAGATTGTGGGTGAATTACAACTTTGATGTCATCGTCAGTTGCATTAAATAGATATCTAGCTTCAATAAACTCCAAGCCTTTATTCATCATAGTAGCTGAGTCTACAGAAATCTTAGGTCCCATTGACCATACAGGATGAGCTGTAGCCTGAGCTGCAGTTACTGTCTTTAATGACTCCAAAGGAGAATCCCTAAAAGGCCCTCCTGAGCCTGTTAATAAAATCTTATTAACATTAGCCTGTTTTAAATCACAGTAACCTAGATTAGTTTGAGCTTCATAAGGTAGACATTGAAAGATGGCACTATGCTCACTGTCGACAGGTAGAACTTTTGCACCGTACTTTTTAACAGCTTCAAAGAAGATCTGGCCTGACATGACCAAAGCTTCCTTGTTTGCTAAGGCAATTACACAACCTGTTCTCACAGCTGCAATAACTGGTTTTAGACCAGCAGCACCTACGATAGCTCCTACAACCACATCAGAAGCACCGTCACCTGCTACCTCTTCAACACCTTGTGCTCCTGCTAAAACCTCAGCATATAAGCCTGAATCTTTTAACCTTTTAGACAGCTCTTGAGCGCTTTTTTCATTATGCATGGCTACACGTTCAGGTTTAAATTCCTGAACAATTGCTACCATTTTATCCACAGATGAAGACGCAGCTACTGCATGAAGTTTAAATTCATCCTTATGACGTCTTAACACATCTAAAGTTGAGGTTCCAATAGAGCCTGTGGCACCTAATAAGGTAACATTACGCATAATTAGAAAAGCTCTCCGCTAAATAACCAAACCATAGTTAAAAATACAGGGACTGCTGCTAGCTGTGAATCAATTCTGTCTAACATACCTCCATGGCCTGGGAAGATTTTTCCTGAATCCTTAATACCAGCTAAACGCTTGAACATACTCTCTACAAGATCACCTATTACTGAGAAGATAATGGTGATTACAGAAGCAATAACTAAAACACCCTGCTTTTGAGAGTACTGGCCGAACCAGCCTAATTTATCAAAGATATATAAACCGATTAAAGCAGTGATGATGCCACCAGCTAAACCTTCAACAGTCTTTTTAGGACTTACGTTAGGTAACATTTTGTGTTTACCTAAGAATCTGCCTGCAAAGTAAGCGCCAGAGTCAGCACACCATACTAATGCCATTACAGCTAATACAAGACAAGCACCTGAGTTGTAGTCAAGAGCATAATCACAAGAACGTAAAATTAAGATACCTTCTAAGAATGGCAGTAACATCAGCAATGCAATTACTGTGTTTAAGACAACATTCTTGTGCCATGCAGTGTCATTTGGAAATTTTAATAGTAATGGAATAGATACAAACCAAACAATGAGACCTGAAGCTACAACGTATTGACTAAATTTAGGAATGCCGGCACTTACATACAAACCAGGGTTTGCAACAAAGAACGCAATTGTTGCTGCAACAATCGCAATTAAGATAAATGGGATCCTAGACTTATAGCCTAATAATGGGCCCATCTCATAAGCGCTTACAGCATAAATAAAAAGTGCCCCCATTGAAAAGACTTCAAAATTAGCTTTAAAAAGCCATGCCAGCACAGCTGCAATTAGAACAACTGCTGTAATAATTCTAGTCAGCATTATCCTTTTCCTTATTTTGAACTTGAGCTGAGGTCATACCAAAACGGCGCTCTCTTGAATTGAAGAAGGTAAAAGCCTCTATCAAGTCTTTTTTATCAAAATCAGGCCATAAGGTATCGGTAAAAAATAGCTCAGCATATGCAGACTGCCACATTAAAAAGTTGCTGATGCGCTTTTCACCACCAGTTCTAATTAACAAATCCACATCAGTTGGAACACTTAAGTTTTGACTGATTGTGTCCTCGTTAAGTTCATTAAAATTTTGATTTTCTTCTAGGCACTTTTTAACAATTTTTTGTGTAGCCTGAAGAATGTCCCACCTGCCGCCGTAATTAGCAGCAATGTTTAATTTCATCAACGAGCAGTCTTTTGTAAGCTCTTCAACCTTCTTAATCTGTTCTTGAAGAATGGAAGGAAAACGAGACTTATCTCCTACGATGCAGGTTTTAATTCCGTTTTCTTTTAATGACTTGCTTTCTTTCTTAATGGCTTGAACGAACAATGTCATCAGCGCATTAACTTCTAAGGCAGGACGTTTCCAGTTTTCACTGGAAAAAGCAAAAAGTGTAAGTTCTTTTACACCTAATTGCGCAGATAAACTTATAACTCTTCTGACGGCGTTAGCACCTTCTCTGTGTCCACTGACACGCTGCTTTCCGCGAGTTAGTGCCCACCTACCATTGCCATCCATGATAATGGCGAGATGACGAGGAGCAGTAATGCTCCCCGGAATATCACAAATATCTGACATAAGAGCTAATTAAATTTCCATTAACTCTTTCTGCTTTGCAGCTAACAGATCGTCAGATTTCTTGATTGAAGCATCAGTTGCTTTCTGGATCTTCTCTTCACCTGAACGCTGCTCATCCTCAGAGATTTCTTTGTTCTTCTGAAGATCTTTGATTTCAGCATTTGCGTCACGACGAATGTTACGGATCTCAACTTTGGTCTGCTCAACTTCAGCCTTTACAACCTTAACTAGCTCCTTACGGCGCTCTTCGGTTAAAGGTGGAAGAGGAACACGGATTTCAACACCAGCAACTACTGGGTTTAAACCTAATTCTGACTGTTGAATAGCCTTTTCTACTGCCTTAATTGCGTTTCTATCGAATACGCTTAACTTTAAGGTACGAGCATCTTCAACATTAACCTGTGCAACCTGGCGTAATGGGGTTGGGCTACCATAGTAGTCAACCATAATACCGTCTAAAAGAGCAGGCTGAGCACGACCTGTACGGATCTTGCAAAGGCGACCATCTAAAGCTTCTAAAGCTTTATTCATGCGTGTTTCTGCTTTATTTTGAACGTCTTTCAACATAATCTGACTCCTTAATCGCTTACCACTGTGCCTTCTGCTTCGCCCTTTGCGGCTCTATCAAAAGCACCAGGTTTATTCATAGAGAATACTCTAATTGGCATGTGATGTTCACGTGCAAGTGCAAAAGCTGTTAGATCCATCACCTGTAACTGCTTAGCAATAACCTCATCAAAGGTAAGGCTGTCAAACTTAGTTGCAGTCTTATCTTTTACAGGATCAGCAGTATAAATACCGTCAACCTTTGTGGCTTTTAAGACTTCAGAGCATTGAAGTTCAATTGCGCGAAGTACAGCTCCGGTATCGGTTGTAAAGAATGGTGAACCTGTGCCGCCTGCAACAATTAAGCTAGAACCTTTCTTTAAAAGTTCTCTACCTTCAGTTGCACTGTACTGAGTAGTAATTGATGGAATACCATAAGCACTCATCAATACACATTCTCCACCTTGAGCCTTGAGTTCTTCTCTCATAGCTAGACCATTCATAATAGTAGCAAGCATACCCATTTGGTCACCTGTTACTCTATCAAAGCCAGCCTTTTGCAGAGCTGCACCACGGAAGATGTTACCACCACCGATTACAAGTACAGTCTGAACTCCCTGTTTTTGAACATCACGGATAGCTTTTGCTGTCTGTGATAAAACATGAGGATCAATTCCAAAACCTGTATCACCACTTAAAGCCTCACCTGAGATTTTAAGTAGGATGCGCCTTACTTGACTTTTCTGCTCCGAAGACATTATTAAACTCCGCTATTATTTCTTAGCAGCTTCAACCTGAGCCTGAACTTCAGCGGCAAAGTCTACAACCTGCTTCTCAATGCCCTCGCCTACTTCGTAACGTACGAATGAAACAGCATCAGCATTGTGCTCCTTTAAGTACTGGCCTACAGACTGCTCTGGGTTCATAACGAATGCCTGACCAGTTAAAGAAACTTCACCGGTGAACTTCTTCATACGGCCTTCAACCATCTTCTCAGCGATGTTCTGTGGCTTGCCTGACTTCATAGCGATGTCGATCTGAACCTGACGCTCGTGAGCTACAACTTCAGCTGATACGTCTTCTGGGTGTACGAATTCTGGCTTTGAAGCGCATACGTGCATAGCAATGTGCTTAGCTAACTCTGCGTCACCGCCCTTTAGGATTACTGCAACACCGATACGCTTGTTTGAGTGAACGTATAGACCTACAGTCTGACCTTCCTGAGCTTCAACGATTGCTACACGGCGAACCTGTAAGTTCTCACCAATCTTAGCAACTAAAGCGGTTAAGCCTTCAGCAACAGTCTGACCGTCTAAAGTAGTATTCTTTAATGCTTCAACGTCAGAAATGTTGTTTGCTAATGCTAAATCAGCAACTTTCTGAGCAAAAGCAACGAACTCAGCGTTCTTTGCGCAGAAGTCAGTCTCTGAGTTAACTTCAACTAAAGCAACTTTTGAACCATTCTGTGCAACAGCAATGATACCTTCAGCTGCTGTACGGCCTGCTTTCTTAGCAGCCTTAGCAGCACCGCTCTTACGCATTGCATCGATAGCTTTCTGCATATCACCATCAGCTGCAACTAGAGCCTTCTTACAGTCCATCATACCTGCGCCAGTAGCGTCACGTAGTTCTTTAACCATAGCAGCGGTTACGTTAGCCATGTTTTATTTCCTCTTAATCTGTAAAAGGCCGGAAGAACCGGCCTTAGAAATTTTCTAAAGTTCTGTGTAAACACAGGATTAGGGTCTTACGATCCTAGAATGAAAACTTACTCAGCCTTCTGAGCGTCGTCAGCTTTAGCTTCAGCAGCAGCCTTAGCCTCTTTCTCCTGACGAACTACATCAGCACGTGCTGCGTTGATAGTATCAACTGCACCCTTTAGATATAGATCAACAGCACGGATAGCATCATCGTTACCAGGAACAACGTAGTTAACGCCATCTGGATTTGAGTTTGTATCAACGATTGCTACAACAGGAATACCTAAATTGTTAGCTTCTTTGATAGCGATGTGCTCTACTTCAGCATCGATTACGAATAATGCATCTGGTAGACCACCCATATCCTTGATACCGCCTAATGAACGGTTTAACTTCTCAAGTTCACGGGTACGTAATAAAGCTTCTTTCTTAGTTAACTTCTCTAAAGTACCGTCCTGAGTCTGAGTTTCAAGCTCCTTTAAGCGCTTGATTGACTGACGAACAGTCTTCCAGTTTGTTAACATACCGCCTAACCAACGGTGATCAACGTAGAACTGACCACATGCAGTAGCAGCAGGACCTACTTTATCAGCAGCTGCGCGCTTGGTACCTACGAACAGAACCTTGCCCTTGTGAGCAACAGTGCTGCTTAGGAAGTTTAATGCTGCATCATAGCACTCAACAGTCTTCTCTAAGTTGATGATATGAATACCGTTACGAGCACCGAAGATGTACTGTTTCATCTTAGGATTCCAGTAACGAGTCTGATGACCGAAGTGAACGCCAGCCTGTAGCATGTCGCGCATAGTGATGGTAGACATAAATAATATCCTCAAAAATTAGGGTTGTGCCTCCACTGTTTCGCTTGTACAACCAAGTTTTAGCTTTAAAACCTAGCACCCAGTACAAAACGTTATTAAACAGTGTGCGTTTTCTTAAAAACAAAATTTTGTGCCGTCATGCTAAATCAGACAGACACAATACCCCTGTGCACCTACACAAAGGCAGGTTATTCTAACATGGATTATTTTAAAAATTTTGCCTTAACAATAAAAAAAATCGCCATTCCTGTCATCAATTGTCAGAAACTTACAAAAAATCATTATAATAAACCTTAGTTAACTAAGGATGAACTTTATGGACATTACTTTAAAATCACCAAGCGAAATTGAAAAAATGCGTATTGCAGGCGCTGCTACTGCAAGAGTACTCGAAATGATCGAGCCTTATGTAGTTCCAGGTGTTACCACTGAAGAACTTGACAACATTATGAATGATTACATAGTTAATGTTGAAAATGCCAAAAGTGCTGATTTAGGTTACCAGGGCTATCCAAAGGCTACCTGTATCAGTATCAATGAGGTTGTATGCCACGGTATTCCAGGTCCCCACAAGCTAAAAGAAGGCGACATTGTTAATATTGACGTTACCGTACTAAAAGACAAGTTCCACGGTGACAGCTCAAGAATGTACATTGTTGGCAATCATACCTCTCCTAGAAATGAGCAATTATGTAAATGCGCTCAGGAATCAATGTATGAGGCAATTAAAACTGTAAGACCTGGTTCTAATTTAGCTGATATCGGCGATGCTATTCAGAAAGTAGCCGATAAAGCAGGCTTTTCAATAGTAAGAGATTACTGCGGTCACGGTATCGGTATCGGTTTCCACGAGGAGCCTTCTGTATTGCATTACAGAAACAATGAAAACTTGATCTTACAAGAAGGCATGTGCTTTACCATTGAGCCTATGATTAATGCTGGTACTTATAAGTGCAGAACTAATAGAAAAGATGGCTGGACTGTAACTACTGCTGACAAGCAGCCTTCAGCTCAGTATGAGCATACTCTATTAGTAATTCCTAACGGAGTTGAGGTCTTGACCTTACGTAAGGATGAAGACTTTCCTCGCATCATTACTCACTAATTTAGGCTAATTTCTTTGAGCTATACATGTATTTTTCCATGCATAAATGGTTCAAAGAAGAGTTACCTAGTACAGTAATGAGACACCTGCCATATTCTTTGGCAGGTCTTATTTACAGCATGACCATTAAGCTTAAAATAAACACTTCAAAGAATTTGAGCTTAATTTAACCTATTAAAAGATCTTAATGTACGATCTAAAAAGAGTTACCCATCATGTTTGAGTCTATTTCCATTCCAAGAAAGGTAAACAACGCTGATGTAAATGAAGCTTTTCCATTTAAAGCTCCGGCTCTTGATGTCTATGACATCAAACAAGGAAGAGAACTTGTAAAACTCTATAAGGAATACCATAAAGAGTGTTTCTTAAAAGGTTTTAAAGTAGCTAATCTTTTAAAATGTGAAACTCAAAGTTTGGATAACTTTTTAAAAAAGATCTGGGAACACTTCTTAGGTAACAAATTTGATTACCTTACCCTCGTCGCTGTTGGTGGTTACGGTAGAGCTGAACAATTCATTGAATCTGACATTGATCTTTTAATTGTGTCTAATCTTGATCCAATTCCTGATAATGCAAGAGATGCTATTGAAAAGCTGGTTTCTTTTTTATGGGATCTAAAACTTGATCTAGGCGCTTCGGTTAGAACCATAAAAGAAACTGTTTTAGCCTCTCGCGAAGACATCACGATTATCACAAATCTATTAGAAACTCACTTTATAGCAGGCAATAAAGATGTATATGACCATCTTTTAACAGCCCTGCATAACGACGAATTTTGGGATGATGAGAGATTCTTTGAAGCAAAAATTTCTGAGCAGATGCAACGCTACCACAGCTTTAGAGATACAGTTTATTCACTAGAGCCTGATGTTAAAAACAATCCTGGTGGTCTGCGTGATCTTCACATCATGCAGTGGCTTGCAATTAAAAATTTCCATGCCACAAAAGATGACGATTTGTGCTCCGTAGGATTACTTACAAAATCAGAATACGATGAATACCTTGCCTGCCAGTCATTCTTATGGGATGTACGCTATGCTATTCACTGCAACTCTAACTCTAATATCTTAAGATTAGATTTTCAAAAGACTGTCGCCTCTATCTTAGGTTACGGTGATGAGGGTAATGCACCTGTTGAAGCAATGATGCGTGATCTTTTCCGTATCTTCCACAGAGTGCGTGAATTAAACTATATTTTAGTTCAGCAAGCTTCAATTAAAGTAAAAGGTTATGTAGGCAAAGAGTTCTCTGATCCTGTCTTTATCGACAGCTCTTTTGTACAAAAAGGAACTTTCATTGATGTTTTAGATCATGAACTTTTCAAAAATGATCCTAGAAAAATCTTAGATTTGTTCTTAGCTATCGATTCTCGCCCAATTATCCATAACATTCACGTTAACTGCTTGCGTGCTCTTCGTGAAGGTCGCAGAGTTTTAAAAGATTACTTAATTACCGATCCTGTTTGCAGAGAGAAGTTCAGACAATTACTGCAAAAAACTGAGAGTGCCCCTCTTTTGTTCTCTTTAATGCATGAAACTCGTGTGCTCTCAAGCTATATGCCTCAGTGGGCAAGAATTGAAGGTTTGGCTCAGTTTGACAGATTCCATCTATTTAGTGTCGATGAGCACTCTATTAGAGTAATTAAAAATATTCACGATTTAGCTTTATCTAAAGATCCAATCTACCAGCTTTTTAAGATCGTCTCTAAAAAGCTCTCTGAGCCTGAACTTTTAATCACAGCAGCTCTCCTACATGATATTGCCAAAGGTCGTGGTGGCAATCATGCTCAAAAAGGTTCAAAAGAAGCCGAATTATTCTGTAAATTGCATGGTTTTAATGATTACCAGACAGGTATCATAAGCTGGCTTGTAGCCTCTCACCTGCAGTTTAGTACTACTGCTACAAGACGTGACATTACCGATCTTGAGGTGATCAACAATTTTGCTGACTTTGTTGGCGATGAAGAGCATCTAAATTTATTGTACTGCTTAACTGTTGCCGATATTAGTGCAACTAATGATAACGTTTGGAACTCATGGAAAGACAATATCTTCAAGCAACTATATCAGTCTACTAAGATTGCAATTTCTCAAGGAGAGACAGACCTTGAGACTAATATGCAGCAACAGGCCTTAGAACGCAAAGAAAAAGTAATAGAGTTTACAAAAGACTGCAAGAAAGATGATATTCTAAAGTACATAAGACAGTTCCCTATCGAGTACTTTATCCACTATCAGCCCGAGGACATCAGCTGGCATGCGCGTAATATCTTAAGGTATTCGCATACAGATAAGCCTCTAATTCTGTTCTCTCAGACTCCAAACGTGGGTACGGAGCTTTTAGTTTACTATCAAAGCAACTCTCCAAAATTCTTTGGAAACCTTGTAAAAACCATGGCGATAAAGCAGTTGAACGTTTTTAGTGCACAGATATTTTTAACGCACAATTTTCATGCATTATGCACAATTATGTTCCAAAACAAAAAAGGTCTCCCCCTTGATCATGACCGTCTGAATGGTCTGAGAAAAGCAATTCTGTCAGGTCTTGATGACAAGTCACAAAGCCTTATTTTATCTAATTCAGGACGTAAAATTTTCGATCTTCCAACTACAATTTCTTTCTTAGATTCTGGCTCTGAAAAGCAGACTAAGCTCGAAATCTCTACGCTTGACAGGCAAGGTCTATTGGCTAAAATCGGCATAACACTTGGTAATTTAGGTTGTCTAATCAGTGCAGCTAGAATCACCACCACAGGTGAGCGTGCTGATGATTATTTTGCAATTACCGATGAAAACGGATTACCTTTAGATTCAATCAGAAAAGAAGAACTGACCACAGCATTAAAAGCAGCTCTTGATGAATCTTAAATGCAGAAAATGCCAATAGGAGATTTAAATGTCTGTTTTAGACTTACAACCAGTTATTGAAGAGGCTTTTGAAAACCGTGCTTCAATCAATTCAAAGACCGTTACACCACAGTTAAGGAAAGCTATCGACGAAGTTATTGCAGCTCTAGATGCTGGTGTAATTCGCGTAGCTGAAAAGAAAGACGGTGACTGGGTTACCAATCAGTGGATTAAAAAAGCTGTTTTACTTTCTTTTAGAATTGAAGACAATTTCTTAACTGAAGTTCCTGGTGGCGCTTTCTACGATAAAGTTCACTTAAAGTTTGAAGGTTACACAGCAGAGCGTTTTGCCAAGGAAGGCATTCGTGCAGTTCCAGGTTGTGTGGTTCGTCGTGGTGCTTATCTTGAGCCAAATACCATTTTATTACCATCATTCGTTAACATTGGCGCTCACGTAGGTTCTGGCACCATGGTTGATACATGGGCTACTGTAGGTTCTTGCGCACAGGTAGGTAAAAATGTTCATATCGCAGGCGGTGCTGGTATCGGAGGTGTTCTAGAGCCAGTTCAGGCAGGTCCTACCATTATCGAGGATAACTGCTTTATCGGTGCAAGATCTGAGGTTGTAGAAGGTGTTATCGTAGGTGAAGGCTCAGTTATTTCAATGGGCGTATTCTTAGGTAAATCTACAAGAATTTATGACAGAACCACAGGTGAGATTTCATACGGTAGAATTCCTCCTCATTCAGTTGTAGTTGCAGGTAACTTACCTTCAAAGGATGGTAAGTACTCACTGTATGCTGCTATCATCGTTAAGCGCGTTGATGAGAGGACCTTATCAAAGGTTGGCCTAAACGAGTTATTACGTCAAGCTCAAGAAGAAGTTCACGGTTAAGATCTTCTTAGTAAGTTTTGATAAAAATGCTAGCTTATGCTGGCATTTTTGTTGTTTGAAGGGTTAGATTTTATAAAGTCTTACTTGTTAATAAGGCACAATGATGTCATCATCAACATCAGCGTCAGGATCGTAATCATCATCTTCCTGGTAGTCCTGATACTTATCCTGTTCGATGGTCATCTTATTGCCCTTTTCATCAATCACATCACCATCCATATTAGTATCATTCTTTAAAGATACATCTGGAAGCTCTGCCCTGTCGTATGGGAAGTTTAGTAACGCCGTAGTTTGAATGATGCAGGCAAGTCCTTTGACAAAGCTTGCTCTCCATTGTGGAAGATAACCTTTATCTACTAATTCATCTAAGTAGTCATCTAGAGTATGGTAGTAATCAAGCCATAACTCATTTAAATCATTTAGATTCTTACCATCCTCATCTGAAACATTAGTTATGGACTCTAGTCGATACTTATACTCTTTTGAATAGGTGTAATAGGCCTTATGAGCCTCATAGCCACAGATATCCATATCACGGCTTGAGATACACTCTCTTAATAAGAAATAATCACCAAAACCATAGAGTTTGAACATAGATAAGATCACTAAGCCTAAATTTGCTCGAGGATGCTCACCTACAGCATCATCAATACTGTCGTTGTAGAACTGTGAATGAGACCAAGCATTTGAAAAAGCATCCCACTTAGATACAACTTTGCTGTACTTATCAGTATTTAATGTGGAGATCCTCATATAGTCTTCAATACCGTTAATACAGCTGTCTGAAGCAAAGTAGAACTGTTCTCCATTAGCTCCTTCAAAGAATGAACACTGCGACTCTAATGTTTCACCAGTTACGGTCTTACCACCAGTCCCCTGCTTAAATGCATTTTCAGGTAATAGTCTAATACCTTGTGGTTTACCAGCTAGATTCCAAATTCTCATCAGCATGGTTCTGTAAATAATAGGTCTTATAGCTTGAGCCTGCTGAATATTTGGTAATGCACCTGATAATTGCCTGTAAAAATCAGACCAGAGTTTTAAAGACTGCTCTACAGCATTTACTGCTGAAACAGAACCTTTTACCCTTCTGTATAAAACTGATGAATACTTTAAAAGTTCCATTTCATAGCGATTATCGGTATCATAGACAACAGTCGTAGGATCACCATGCAATGATTTAATGGTATAAAAGCTTCCAGGGAACTCTTTAATATGTCTCTTTCCAACTAAAGAGTACAAAGCTAAATACCACTCTCGGCCATCAGCTTTTATTGGTAAGTTTAAAGCTGAAGCTGAGCTTAAAGATATAACCTTATTCCAGCTTTCATTGTATTTACTAAAGACAGAGTTCTTGTCATTAAAGAGCTTATAGATATACGAAAGAGGTCCTATACCATCCTTTTTATAAAAACGGTCTAATGCTAACTTACAGGAATCGGTGTAATTGAATTTATAGAGATTTGGACGCAACTGTGCTGTACAAAGATCATCAATATTGTCTATATAGGACTTTTCGTATCTGTCTTGGGGCCAAAGTAGAGAGGACAACAATGGAAAATTACATTTAAAATCATTGCCAATGCACAAAGCAGTACACTCTGAGGCAACATTTCTTAAAGTCATGTCAGCGCCTGACATGGAAACATCGATAGTAGCAGGAATACCTAAATATTCAGCATCCTCTTTATCAAAAACTAAGGCAAGCTTAGTTGAATCTGGAATAGCTAATAGAAGATTCTCATCTATCTGCAAGTCTAAAGAATTGCCTGAAACCTCACCATACTCTTCAACATTCAACTCATCTGTTTTTACATTTACCTTAATTACAGAATCAGAATCTAATTTCTTTGGTAACAGTAAAGTAAAACGATAGTTGTTTTGAGAATTTTTTGAGCACAGCACTGCTTGAAGCTGTGTATCTCCAGGAGAGTTTACAAAAGCAGAAACTTCAGTCTCACCATTTGCATAGGTAAGATCTCCTGCCGCCCACATTGCTGCATTTGAATTTGTACTGTAAGTAAGAGCTATAAGTACAAATAAATAAGAAAGTGACCTCATCATAATAGTAAGTTTTTTGTAGTACTTTTTTTTCGATAGTATATATCTAATTACAAAAATTGTTACTTATTTTCAGAAAAAAAGTAATACTGCACAATAACTAGGAATGAGTAGATAGCATTTATGAATGAGTTAAATTCTTTTAATGTATATAGGATGATAAATGTTCAAGTTTATGATTATATTGAAAAGATAAAGAAGCGAAATTTATTTGCAGTTACAACAAGGCCTGCTAAAAGCAGGCCTTGATTTGCTATTAGATAGCTTAATTACTTACTAGCCACCGAAGTTATCGAATAAGATATTCTCATCTTCAACGCCTAATGAGTGCAGCATATCAACAGCTGATTTAGACATCATAGGAGGTCCGCACATGTAGTACTCAACATCCTCTGGGTTCTTATGATCTCTTAAGTACTGCTCATATAGAACATTAGCAATAAAGCCTGTTAAACCAGTCCAGTGATCTTCTGGCTGAGGATCTGACAGAGCTAAGTGCCAAGTAAAGTTTGGATGTTCCTTAGCTAACTGATCGAACTCATCAGCATAGAAAACTTCCTGTAATGAACGAGCACCGTACCAGAAAGAAATCTTACGCTTAGAGTTAAGTCTCTTTAACTGATCGAAGATGTGTGAACGCATTGGAGCCATACCAGCACCACCACCGATGAATACCATTTCATTGTCGGTATCACGAGCAAAGAACTCGCCGAAAGGACCTGAAATAGTAACCTTGTCACCAGGCTTTAAGCTCCAAATATATGAAGACATAATTCCTGGAGGAGCTGATGGATTGCAAAATGGAGGGGTAGCAATACGAACATTTAACATGATCAAGCCTTTCTCACCTGGGTAGTTTGCCATTGAGTAAGCTCTGATAGTTGGTGTATCAACCTTTGATACTAACTTATCAAAACCAAAGTGCTTGAATGCGCCCATGTACTGTGGTTCGATATCGAAATCTGCATACTTAACAGTATGTGCAGGAGCCTCAATCTGAATATAACCACCAGCGCGGAATGGAACTTCCTCGCCCTCTGGAATACGCAGACGTAACTCTTTAATGAAGGTAGCAACGTTGTGGTTAGAAATAACCTCACATTCCCACTTCTTAACACCGAATACTGATGCAGGTAATTCAATCTGACAGTCGTTCTTTACAGTAACCTGACAAGCTAAACGCCAGCCTTCTTTAATCTCCTTCTTGGTGAAGTGAGAGTACTCGATTGGTAGAACGTTACCGCCGCCTTCTGTTACCTTAACTTTACACTGACCGCAAGCACCACGACCACCACAAGCTGATGATACGAAGATACCCTTTTCTGATAAGTCATTTAATAGCTTACCGCCAGCAGGACAGGTTAAAGTCTTATCTGGATCGCCGTTAACACCAATCTTGATGTCACCTGACTGAACCAGGAATTTTCTAGCAATTAAGATCAGAGCTACCAGTACTACGACGATAGCGCAGAACATTGCAACACCGGCTAGAATAGTTTCCATCTATTCCCCCTTACAACTGAATACCAGAGAAGGACATGAAGGCAACAGCCATCAGACCTGCAGTGATAAAGGTTAAAGGTAAACCGCGTAAGCCAGCAGGTGCATTTGCATACTTGAGCTTCTCATTGATAGCTGCAAGGATAACGATAGCTAAAGCCCATGAAGAGCCTGAACCTAATGCATAAACTACTGACTCGCCAAAGTTGTATTCACGCTGAACCATGAATGAAACACCAGCGAAGATAACGCAGTTAACAGTGATCAGTGGAAGGAAAATACCTAAAGCAGCGTACAGTGAAGGCACGTATTTATCTAGGAATACTTCCAAGATCTGAACAAGAGCTGCAATCACACCAATATAAGTAATGAAACTTAAGAATGACAGATCTAAACCTGGTGCTAAAGCATCTGGTTTTAAGATGTAGGTGTTGATTAAGTTGTTAACAGGAACAGCTAAAACCTGAACCATGATAACAGCTGCGCCTAAACCTGCTGAGGTTGATACTTTCTTTGACACTGCAAGGAAAGTACACATACCTAAGAAGAAGGCTAAAGCCATGTTCTCAATAAAAACACTCTTAATGAAGAGAGAAATATAATGCTCTAACATTATTAGTAATCCTCCCTATGAGTATCGTATACGAGAGGCTCCTGTAAGTCCTTACGAATTGACTTAACACCCCAGATTAGTAAACCTAAGATGAAGAATGCACATGGAGGCATTACAAGTAAACCGCATGGTACGTACCAACCGCCGTTGTTTACGGTCTCAAATACGGTTAAACCAAACCAGGTACCTGAACCGAAGATCTCACGGATAGATGCGACAACACATAGAACCAGAAGATAACCTAAACCATTTCCCAAGCCATCTAAGAATGATGGAAGAGGTTTTGACTTTAAGGCGAAACCTTCAGTTCTACCCATAACGATACAGTTGGTGATAATCAAGCCAACATAAACTGATAACTGCTTTGACAGATCGTAAGCAAAAGCTCTTAAGATCTGGTCTACGATGATTACCAATGAAGCAATAACAGTCATCTGAGCAATAATACGTACTGAGTTAGGGATGTAGTTACGTACGATAGAAATAGCGAAGTTAGCTAAAGCACATACGCAAGATACTGAAATACCCATAACAAAAGCAGTCTTCATGCTAGAGGTAACTGCTAAGGAAGAACAGATACCTAATACCTGAATCATTACAGGGTTATTTGCAATGATAGGAGTTAGGAATGTTTCCTTTAAGCTAGGACCCTTGTTACTCATTTACAACGATCTCCCCTTTGCTAAGTTTCTCTAGGAATGGCTTGTAAGCATCACCTAGCCAGTAAGCTGACAGATGATCAACACCATTAGAGGTTAAGGTTGCACCTGACAGAGCATCGATATCAAAATCTTTGTTCTGTGCATGCTTGGTGATATGGAACTTGTAGTCGCCATTCTCATCAGTTAACTTCTTGTTAACCCATAGAGCCTGCCAACGAGGATTGTCAATCTCACCACCTAAGCCTGGAGTTTCACCGTGTGAGTAGAAGGTAACACCTAAGATAGTGTTGCCATCAGCAGGTGAAATAGCTACGTAGCCATAAACAGTTGACCATAGAGCCTGACCATAGAATGGTAGGATTACACGCTCAACCTTACCGTCATCGTTCTTTGCAAAATATACTGGCATTAACTTTGAACGAGTTAAGATACCTGCAACATCTTTATCCTTTGGAATAGATACTGATGTCTCAGGCTTCTTTGCTAATGAAGCAAAGTTATAGCCTTCAATTTCGTCTTTATTAACTTTGTCGTCAGCCAAAGCACCGGTATCAACATCGATTAGATGTGATTCAATGTGCTTGGTGAAAGTATCTGCAACTGAGCCTTTAACTTCAAAGCCAGAAACTTTCAGGATACTTACCTGACGATCGTTAGCAACTGCTGCAGCCTTAAATGGATTTAAAGCAACTACTGCAGATGAAACTAACACAGAGCAAACTAAGCAGAAGGTAATAATGATGACAAAAGTACCTAATGCGGAGTCTTTATTAAGCTTTGACACGGGCTAGTCTCCTCTTGATATTGCGCTGAGTTGCTAGGTAGTCGAATAGAGGAGCCCAGCAGTTAGCGAATAGAATTGCAAGCATCATGCCTTCTGGGTAAGCAGGATTTACGGTACGAATCAGAATAACCATTACGCCGATTAGAACGCCGAATGCCCACTTACCTTTGTTAGTGAATGAGCTAGATACAGGATCTGTTGCCATAAATACGGTACCAAAAGCAAAGCCACCTAAAACTGCGTGCCACTCAAATGGCATGTTGAACATTTCATTGGTTGTTGAACCAATTGCATTGAACAGAGTAGCAGTTAAGAAAGCACCTACTAAGATACCAACCATGATACGGAATGAAGCAACACCGGTAGCTAGGATAATTGCAGCACCAACTAAAATCATGATAGTTGAGCCTTCACCAATTGAACCTGGGATGTTACCCATGAATGCGTCCACCCAGTTGATTGCGTTGCCAGCAGCATCCTTTAGAGCAGCCTCACCACCCTGAGCCCACTGAGCTAAAGGTGTAGCGCCTGAGAAACCATCTACTGGAACCCAGCAGTTGGTACCTGAGATTGATGCAGGGTATGCGAAGAACAAGAATGCACGACCGCACAGTGCAGGGTTTACGAAGTTTCTGCCGGTACCACCGAATACTTCCTTACCGATAACAACACCGAAGGAAATACCTAAAGCAGCCTGCCATAATGGCATGGTTGGAGGAACAACTAATGCGAACACAATTGAGGTTACGAAGAAACCTTCGTTAATCTCGTGGTGACGGATTAAGCAGAATAAAACTTCCCAGAATGCACCAACAGCAAATACTACGATGTAGATTGGTAAGAAATAAACTGCACCAATTACCATCTTTGAGTAGATGCCAGCATCAGTACCTAAGCTTGCGCCTAAGATCTGTGCAATTGCATAATGCCAGTCAGCACTGAATAGGCTGTAGTTCTGAGAAACAACATCAGCAACGTTTGGCAATGTTGAAATTGCTAAAACAGTTTGATTTCCAATGTTGTACCAGCCCCAGAACATTGCAGGAAAAACAGCTAACCATACGATGATCATAACTCTCTTCAAGTCAACGAAGTCACGTACGTGAGTCTTACCTGTAGTTACACGGCCTGAGCTGTATAAGAAAGTGAAAGTACCCTCATATAAAGGATAGAACCATGATAATAGGCCACCCTTTGTAAAGAGTAGAGAGAACTTCTTTAAGACGTCTAATAACACTTATTAACCCTCCACTTCGATCTTAGTTAAGCTTCTGCGAAGCAGTGGACCGAAGTCGTTCTTGCCAGGGCAAACATAAGTAGCCAATGCAATATCTTCTTCAGAAAATTCTAAGATACCAAGTAGCTTAGCCTGATCGGTATCGTTAATATCGATAGCGCGAACAAGCATAGTTGCTTCAACACCATATGGAGCTAATACTTTCTCGTAGCAACCAATTGGCATGATTGAACGTGGACCGCCGTTTAGAGCAGTGTTGAAAGTATATGTGCTTGGATGAATAAAGTTTGATAAGAAAGCTCTTGTAGCTGAATGGCGGTGAATACCTAATCCCATCCAGTTCTTTAAGAAGAACTCGTTCTTGGTGCCCTCTTCTAACAGTGCAACGCCCTGATGATAACGACCTAAGTAAGCATATGGACCTACAGCGGTGTTACCCCAAAGAACAGTACCAGAAATTACACGAACACCCTGTGAAGAAGCAACAATCTCACCCTCTGTTAACTCTGCAACAGAAGCACCAATAATTGTCTTAACTAAACGAGGTTTCTTAGCCTGTGGACCTGCAAGTGAAATAACGCGAGTATTGTAGAACTCACCTTCTACGAACAGATGACCAATTGCGATTACGTCCTGATAACCAATGTGCCATACAGTCTTGTTCTCTGAAACAGGATCAAGATGGTGGATATGAACGCCTGGTAAGCCAGCTGGATGATGACCTGCGAAAGTCTCTTCCTGAACGTTAGGAGCGGTAACAGAAGGTAATGATTCTGCTCCCTTGCAAACGTATACTTTGAAATCGCCGATGCGGCTTAACACCTTGATACCATTTGCAAAAGCTTCAGCTTCAGCATCAATGATAACCTTAGGGTCAGCAGCAAGAGGATTAGTATCAATTGCTGTTACAAAAATAGAATGAGGTAAGGTACCGATTGTTGGTACTTTGTCGAATGGGCGGGTACGGAAAGCAGTCCACATACCTGATTCAACTAACTCATCAATAACTTCTTTTGAGGACAGGCCTAACAACTTGTCAGCAGGAGTCTTTTTAAACTCTACGCTCTCACCGTTAGGATCTACTTCAATCACTAAAGACTGGAATGCACGACGCTCGCCTCTGTTGATAGCGACTACAGTACCAGCTGCTGGTGCTGTAAAACGTGTTCCAGGATTTTTCTTATCTTCAAAGAGAACCTGACCTTTCTTGACTTTCTGACCAGCTTCAACAGACATTGATGGACGCAGACCAACGTAGTCAGAGCCAATTAAGGCTACATGCTTAACGCTAGGGCTGTCGCTCACCGCCTGCTCAGGCTTGCCGCCAATAGGCAGATCCAATCCTTTTTTGATGTTAATCATAGACGGTTCCAATAAAAAAATTAAGGAGCTAATCTCCTATAACCTACCTGACAAATGCCATAGCAATTTGACTTCTTTTTTTCAAAAAAAGTCACAATTACTAAACAAACAGGTGTACGCATGAATTTTATCATTAAAAGGGGCTAATTGAAATTTTTGCACACAATAAAATTTAACAAAATCTAAAATGTTAGATAAAAATCTTAAATTGAAAATCAGTTGTGTAAATACGTTTACAAAAGTTTCGCCTGTATACTGAAATGTTAAGAATTGACGAAAATTGTAATGTTTGTAAGAAAGGATTTTGGAGTAAAAAGACCGTTATAAATTTTCATTTTTTGTCATTTTCAATTTATAACTGAAAAAGAATATACATTTCTAATTTAAACAGACATATGCAAGATATACGAAATTCTTAAGGAATTTGAATTTTGGAGTGCCACATTGGAGAGAATATAAATATCAGAGGAAACATGCTATCTTTTAGGCTGACTTTATTAACCCCCTTTTCAAGCATATATACATCTTATTTTGGTTCAGATAGATCAAGTAAATCAAAATACATCAATCGTGTTGTTGGTCTCTTGATGTTTTGTGATGAACTGAATCGCAACTTCAGCTTGTCAATACAAGTCAACTGAACATTTTCGTAAGATAACTCTTGGATATCGCTACTAAACAAAAATTCAAAATTATTAGGTCTGTTTTTATAGAAATTTAAGACTTTTTCGCAATTGATAGCATCAACTATAACAAATCTACATCCTGTTTTATTTTCTTTATCACTGAAACAATATTTTATAAACTCAAGGATTTCACTGCCGTAACCTTTGCCTTGATACTTTGTATTGACTCCTAATCTTCCAATTAGAACCCCAGGATATCGCTTTAGGTGTTTACTGGTCCTTCTAATCATTTTCTTTCTTCTATTGTTAGGAAGATCATCAATTCTTAAGCTGTCATTTGCAACAGTAAATGCCGCAACCATCTCTGATTCATTATTTTTCAATACAAAACAATAAGTTTTTCCCATGAGCGCTGATCTGTATGTTTCAGCGTCTTTCAGAAAAAACTCATCTAGGTCAGGATCCCCACAAGAAAAACCAGAGCTTTCCTTCACAAGCGATGTAGAAAATTCTTTTAAAATACAATTAGAAGAAATAAAGTCGCTCATCTTTTAATATAATGTTGAGTTTTTTAATATTTTTTTCATAGAAATATAACCAGGATCTTTAGTTATATCTCTTAATGTGCCGGCTTCTTTTCTTTCTTTATAACGACGCTCAGCGGCATCTGCTCTTTTTAAGAAGATAGATGCTGCTTCACCTGTTAAAGTAGGAATTGCTTTAATTGGTCTTGCCATTTTTCAGTTCTCTTAAATAATCACTCTTACAATTATGGATTATAAATATCAAAATTCACGTATTATACACGTATAATAGTAAAAGTTTGCACAAATGCGACATATATGCATAAAATTTGACTTTCACGTCAGATTGGACAGTTTTCTTGTGCCTTAAAAGGAGCTACTTTTAATAAAAGCAACATGCCTGGGATTGCTAAAACGGTACAAAAGATAAAGAAGTTCTCCCAGCCCATGAACTCTACTATATAACCTGTGGTTGCATTGCAGAAGGTACGAGGCACAGCGCTTAGTGAAGTTAATAGCGCAAATTGAGTTGCAGCATAGGACTTGTTAGTTTGAGCTGATAAGAAAGCAACAAAAGCAGAGGTACCTAAACCAGCACCTAAACACTCAGCAATAATTACAAATGCTAATAAGAAAACAGAAGGTGCTGTATCAGAACCAATACCTTCGTGGGCTAGAATTACAAAACCTAAGATTGTAATTAACTGACCAAAGCCAAAATACCACAGAGCTTTGTTAATACCAGTCTTTAGCATAATGACACCACCTAGGATGCCACCTATGAGCATTGACCACAGTCCCGCGTTTTTAGCAACCAGACCTATGGTTAAAAGATCATAGTGCAGATCGATATAAAAAGGTGTAGCTAAAGCTGTAGCCATTGAATCACCTAATTTGTAGCAGAACACAAACAGAATGATTAAAAACATAGACTTTAGACCGCGTCTATCCTTGAATTCACGAAAAGGCTCAATTATCGCCTGACGCAAATCTCTAGGAGCATTGATAGTCTCAGGTTCTTTTATAAAGAAGGTCACTACAAGAGCTGGCAACATAAATGCTGCGGTTATAAAAAAGACATCAGACCAAGATAAGAACTGAGCAATCACTAAAGAGAGACCGCCAGGCACTAAGCTTGAAGCTCTTGAAGCTGTAATAAATAAAGATGTTCCAAGACCTAACTCTCTGTCAGTTAAGAGTTCTCGTCTGTAGGCATCAATTACAATATCCTGTGTAGCTGATGCAAATGACAAAATTACAGAGACTACAGCAATTACAGACAGACTGGTTTTAGGAGAGAACTGACCTAATAAAAATATTGAAAAGAAGACTGCAATCTGAGAGATTAACATCCAACTACGACGTCTTCCTAAATGAAAGAGATTGTACCTGTCAACAAGTGGAGACCACACAAATTTCCAGGTATAAGGGATCATAATTAGAGAGAACAAACCAATTTCTTTTAGGTTTACTCCCTCTTTTCTTAGATATGCTCCTAGTAAGGTTAAAACTACAAAAAGAGGCATTCCTGAAGCAAAACCTAAAGACAGGCATAAAGCCATCTTTTTAGAAAAGATCTCTTTTAAAAGTTGATTCTTGCTAAAAGACATACTGTTAGTTAGTCTCTGAAATTCTCGTACTGTAGAGGCTGTTCGATTTTAGAACCTCTAACTAGAGCGATAGTAGCCTGCAGATCATCTCTCTTTTTGCCAGTTACTCTGATGATGTCATCATTGATCTTTGCATCAACTTTTAACTTGGCATCTTTGATCTGCTTGATGATCTTTTTAGCAAGTTCTTTATCAATTCCTTCTTTAAAAGACACAACCTGAATTGATTTCTTGCCTGAACGTGTGATCTCTTTAAACTCGGCTGCAGTAGCTTCGATGTTACGCTTAATTAACTTCTGTCTTAAGATGTCATCCATCTGCTGAATCTGGAATTCCTCATCAGCTTCAAGCTTTACTTCGTTTTTGGTCTTATCGAAGTTGTAAGAAGCCTCAACGCCTCTGAAGTCATAGCGTGTCTGAAGTTCACGGTTAGCATTATCAACTGCGTTTTGAACTTCATCTTTTTTTAATTTAGAAACAATGTCAAATGATGGCATAACTATCCTTTATTCTATTTGAACTATTCTTAATGTACTATTATTTATGAACTATTCTCTTTGAATACTATTCGTCTTTGAGAATAGTCTGTACTAATTTTTCAATACTCTCATTATCAAGAGTTTCGTCATGTAATAACTCATCTCTTGTGCCTTCAAGTATGAAGTGATCAGCAAAACCTTTTACAATAACTTCAGATTTTGTCTTAGAGCTGTCCAGTGTTTCATTAAACTTTTGAACAACCGCCAATATTTCCTGACCAATACCACCGTGAACTACACCTTCTTCTAAGGTAATAATAGCGTCATGGGTTGAAGCTAATTGCTTTACAAGCTCAACATCCAATGGTTTTACAAAACGCATATCAGCTAAAGTCAGGTTGTATTTTTGAGCTACAGGGTAAACTCTCTTTGCAATTGAGCCAAAAGCACAGATTGCAATCTTTTTACCTTCTAAAAGTAATCTGCCCTTACCTATTTCAATGGTGTCATCTAATGACAGACCACTTACACTTGAGTTATCACTGGTTCTTTCATATCTTACAACACAAGGCTTGTTTAACTTGTAACCTGTGTTGAGCATTAAGAACTGCTCTTTTAAGTCTGATGGAGTCATAATCACAAGATTTGGTATGCAACGCATGAAGGCTATATCAAACATACCCTGATGAGTAGGACCGTCAGGACCTACAATACCACCTCTATCTACAGTCACTAATATTGGCAGATCTTGAATTGCCATATCATGGATTAGACCATCATAGGCTCTTTGCAAGAAGGTTGAGTAGATAGAAACTACAGGATGCAAACCACCTGCAGCTAGACCTGAAGCAAAGACAAAAGCGTGCTGTTCTGCAATACCTACATCATAGAATTGCTCTGGATACTGCTCTGAGAACTTTTGCATACCTGAACCTAATGGCATAGCTGGAGTTATACCGATAAGTTTCTTGTCATTTTTAGCTCTTGCGCATAACCAAGAGCCAAAGCCTTCAGAAAATGAGATTTGACCATGTTTGTCCTTGTCAGTGATACCTAATTCAGGATCAAAGGATGGAACTCCATGGTACTTTGTTGGATCTTTTTCAGCAGGTTCATAACCTTTACCTTTTTTGGTTACAACATGAACTAACTGCAATCCACCAATCTTTCTTACATTCTGCAGGATTGAAACTAAACCTGCAATATCATGACCATCAACAGGTCCAATGTAATTAAAGCCTAACTCCTCAAAGAATGTACCTGGCATGATCATGCCTTTTACGTGTTCCTGAGCTTTTTCTGCTAATTGTTTAATTGCAGGCAGACTTTGTAATACTTTCTTACCACCTTCTACGAATTTTACATAATAAGGGTTTGCAAGAATTGAAGCTAAGTACTGAGCAACTGAGCCAACATTTTTAGAGATACTCATCTCGTTATCATTTAAGATAACGATTAAATCAAGATCTTTAGTAGAGCCTGCGCAGTTTAAAGCTTCATAGGCAGCACCACCTGAGAGTGCACCATCACCAATGACAGCAACTACTTTATTGTGAGTATTCAGTTCTTTTTGAGCAACTGCTAAACCTAAGGCTGAACCTATAGAGGTTGAGGCATGACCAGTGCTTATAAGATCATACTCTGTCTCCCCTCTCCAGATAAAAGCATGCAGACCACCTTTCTGTCTGATGGTTCTTAACTCATCTTTGTGTCCGGTTAAGATCTTATGAGGATACGACTGATGACCTACGTCCCAAACGATTTTGTCGTCAGGGGTGTTAAATACATAATGAAGCGCAGTTGTAAGTTCAACAACAGCAAGTCCTGATGCTAAATGACCTGCTGTCTTACTTACTGAATCCACAAGATAAGAACGTACCTCCTGGCAAACATTTGGCAACTCTTCAACTGGGAGATTGCGCAAATCTTTTGGTGAGTGGATCTTATCTAATAGAGGTGTAGAAATTTCTGTCACGGATTTAATGATCTCTATTTACTGCAAATAAGGCAAATTGCTCTAAAAGGGAAGTATCAATAGCCAGATCTTTTAATGAAGCTATAGCTTTTTGAGCACATTCATGAGCGAACGCTTTAGCCTTATCGATACCTAATAGTGCAGGATATGTGCTCTTGTCTAATGAAATATCTGAGCCCTGAGTCTTTCCCATCACAGCAGTATCGCCAATTACATCTAAGATATCGTCCCAAACTTGGAAAGCAAGTCCAGTCCACTTTGCGTACTCATCTAGTTTCTCAATTTGAGTTTTTGTTGCATTATCAGCGCAAGCTGCTCCCATTAGAACAGCAGCTCTAATTAAAGCACCTGTTTTCTTTGAATGTAATAGACGTAGTTCATCAAAAGATAAGTGTTTACCTTCTGATGCCAAATCAATTGCCTGACCACCACACATTCCCTGATAGCCAGCTTTTGTAGCTAGTAATCTTGTTAATTGGGCTACAGCTCTGTCTGAAAGACCTGATTTTTCATCAGATAAAATTTCAAAAGCAAGTGTCTGCAAAGCATCACCAGCTAATAAAGCTACAGTCTGAGAAAACTTTACATGCACTGTATCATGACCACGACGTAATTTGTCGTTGTCCATTTCAGGCATGTCATCATGAATTAAAGAATATGCATGCACACATTCAATTGCAGCTGCTGCATAGTCAAGTTTTTCAATACTCTGACCTAAAGCTAGGCCTGTAGCATAAACAAGTAAAGGACGTGCTCTTTTACCACCTAAAAGCAGACCATAACGCATGGACTCTTTAAGCTCTGGAGCATCATCATCAAACTTGTTTATGTATGACTCCATGAATGAGTTAATTCTAGAAGCCACATCTTTTGCAAATTCTTTAAGATCCAATTTATTCTCTTTAAAAGACGTTTTATTTTAAGTTCGAGTACGTATTACTTTTAAGTAAAAAAGATGTTGCAGTTCTTTTACTTAAAAAGGTAAATCTTCTGATTTAGGTGAGCTTTTAGCTTCAAGCTCATCTAAAGCATCATCAGATGCGCTATCTGGTAGTGCATCATCAGATAAAGATTGCTGAGCCTTCTTACGGGCAACAGTAATCTTTTGTGAGAGTGAATCTAGCGATTTCTTGCATGAAACCGCCAGATCCATACCCTGACTGTAAACAGATATAGCCTCATCAATCGAAAGATTACCTTTCTCTAATTTGGAGGTCAACTCTTCAAGTTGTTTTAAACGCTCTTCAAGAGATGTCATCTGTTTTGCAGCCATTTTTTATCCTCACTATGAACGAAGTACTGCGCCGAACTTGTTCTTTGCTTCCTCAACAATCTTTGAAGATAACTCATCAATCTGAGCATCTTCTAAGGTGTGTTCAACATCCTGAGCAATTACACCTAAAGCTACAGAACGCTTATCACCTAAAGACTCATCCTCGAATACATCGAAAATCTTAACATCCTGAACAATTGCGCCACCTACTGACTTGATTAAAGCAGTTAATGAAGCAACTGGTACAGACTTGTCGATAACAAAAGCAAAGTCACGACGTACTGATGGGAACTTAGAAATTGGGTGATATACAGGAACAACTCTCTTTTCAACAGCTGAACGTAATAACTCAAATACGGCAACATGCTGCTTGAAGCCTAAGGCTTTAGCTGTTAATGGGTGAAGCATACCAACGAAGCCAACCTTTACGCCGTTCTTAAAGATGTCAGCACTCTGACCTGGGTGTAAGAACTTTTCATTTGAGCGAGCAAAGGTATATGAATCAGAATCAGCGGTTACAGCTAGTAAAGCTTCAACATCACCCTTTACATCGAAGAAATCTACAGATCTGCTCTTTTGTGTCCATGACTCATCGTCAATATCACCTACAGAGATACCTGCAATCATAGCTTCCTGACGAACACCGTTCTCAGCATCCTTATCGATGATGTAACGTAAGCCCTGCTCAAATAGACGAACTTTACGCTGCTGACGGTTTGCATTGTATTTAGCTACAATTGAAAGACCTGCTAATAAGCTTGTACGCATTGCAGATAATTCTGGTGAAATAGGTGTTGTCAGCATTAAAGGTTTGATATCAGAGAACTCTGATAAAACTTTTGGATCGGTAAATGAGTAAGTAATAGCCTCATTGTAACCTACATCAACTAAAGCCTTCTTAATCTGTCTGTCTAATACAACCTCTTCTTTCTCATGAACCATGTAAAGCTCACTTACAGGAGTTGCATTAGGAATGTTGTCATATCCGTAGATACGAGCAACTTCTTCGATTAAGTCCTCTTCAATAGCAATATCAAATCTGAAACTTGGGCTTACAGCAGTAAAACCGCCATCAACCTTAACAGGATTTAACTCAAGATTCTTTAAGATGGTATATACGGTGTTCTCATCAATGGTCTCACCTAATACCTTGTACAGCTTTGATAAACGCAGAGTAATTGGCTTATGAACTGGGATCTTATCTTGTGCTACAACTTCGTTTACAGGACCTGCTTTGCCACCAGCAATCTCAATTAACAGTGCAGTTGCTCTTTCCATAGCACGTAGCTGATTGTCATGATCAACACCGCGCTCGAAACGGTGAGAAGCATCAGTATCTAAACCGTACTGACGAGCTCTACCCTTAATTGCATCAGGAGAGAAGAAAGCTGACTCTAATAGAACATCAGTAGTGTTCTCATCAATGCCCGAGTTTAATCCTCCAAAGATACCTGCTAAAGCTACAGGTCCTTTGTTATCTGCAATAATTAAAGTGTTATCCTTTAACTTAATCTCTTCACCTGAAAGAACGGTGATTGGCTCGTCCTTGTGAGCTTTACGTACGACAATCTTGTCATTTAATTTGTTTAAATCAAATGAGTGTAATGGCTGGCTGTACTCAAGCATTACGTAATTGGTTACGTCAACGATTGGAGATACAGAACGGATGCCACAACGACGTAGCTTCTCAACCATCCACAGAGGTGATTTAGCTTTTTGATTTACGCCACGAATTACTCTGTCGATATAACGAGGGCAAGCATCTTTATCTTCAACTTCAACAGGGAAAACATCCTGAATTTCAGGAGCTACACTCTTTATTTCAGGATATTTGAACTCTTTACCTAAAAGCACAGCAACTTCACGAGCAATACCGCAGATACCTAAGCAGTCTGGACGGTTTGAAGTTAAATCAACGTCGATTACGTTATCGTTTAACTTGAAGTACTCACGAATATCCATGCCTAATGGAGCATCTTCAGGTAACTCTACGATACCATCGGACTCATCTGCCATACCTAACTCTTTGTATGAGCAGAGCATACCGTTTGACTCAACACCGCGAAGCTTAGCTTTCTTAATGGTGATGCCATTTACATGAGCACCGATTAAAGAACAGCAAACTTTTAAACCTTCACGGCAGTTGTGAGCGCCACATACGATCTGGAAAACCTGACCATTACCAACATCAACTTTAGTTACGTGCATGTGGTCAGAATCAGGATGTGGAACACACTCTAAAACTTTGCCTACTACAACTTTATCGAAGTTGTCAGCAACAGGGCTTATAGAATCAACCTCTAAACCTGCCATGGTGATCATGTCAGATAACTGTTCTGCACTTAGGTTGTTCTCAACCCACTCATCAATCCATTGTTTATTGAAAATCATTTTCTTTATCCAACTTGTATTAGGCTAATGTACTAGGCAAACTGCTTTAAGAAACGCAGATCATTTTCAAAGAATGCGCGTAAGTCATTTACGCCATAACGAAGCATAGTCAAACGCTCTACGCCCATACCAAAAGCATAACCAACATACTTATCTGTATCGATACCAACATTGCGAAGTACATTTGGATGAACCATACCGCAACCTAAAACTTCTAACCACTTGCCACCTTTTCTGCGCAGATCAACTTCTGCAGAAGGCTCTGTGAATGGGAAGAATGAAGGACGGAAACGAACCTCTAGCTCTTCTTCGAAGAACTTTAATAAGAACTCGTTTAAAACACCTTTTAACTCAGCAAATGAAGTGTGCTCTTCAACTAACAGACCTTCAACCTGGTGGAACATTGGGGTGTGAGTCATATCGTAGTCGTTACGATATACACGACCTGGAGCAATAATTCTGATAGGAGGTTTCTGAGTCTCCATAGTTCTTACCTGAACTGATGAAGTCTGAGAACGTAACAGAAGACCGTTTTCTACAGAGAAAGTATCCTGTGAAGAACGAGCTGGGTGATTTGGTGGGAGATTTAAAGCATCAAAGTTGTGGTAGTCATCTTCAATCTCAGGACCACCTACAACAGAGAAGCCCATTGAACCAAAGATCTCTTTAATTCTTTCAATAGTACGGCTAATTGGGTGCTCATTACCAAGCTCTCTCTTGCGACCTGGAAGTGAAATATCTACAGTCTCTTTAGATAGTTTTTCTTCTAAAGCAGCTTTTTCAATCTGAGCTCTGCGTGCTTCAACAGCCTCAACAACAGCCTGCTTTGCTTCATTGATAACAGCACCGCGCTGAGGACGCTCTTGAGCTGAAAGCTTGCCAAGCTCTCTCATAAAGGCAGCAAATTCGCCTTTTTTACCTAAAAAATTAACACGAACAGCATCTAACTCTTGAAGATCTTTTGCGTTATTTGCTGCTGCAACGCCATTTAACTTGGCTTCTTCTAACTTGTCCATCGATATATACCAGTATCTAAAAGGACTTGATGTCCAAAAATTACAATTATAGATAACCCACTATTATCGCATTTTTAACGCTGAATAGGAAATTAAAATCATCTGCACTGTAAATAGCCTATATCAGAAGGAAAAACACGATAGATATGAGAATAAAAAGACATTAGTACAACTGTCAAAATATAAGTGTCAAAGCAACATTATTACAACTGTCGAAAAATAAATCTGTTCAAACCTTACCCTGTCAAATTGGAATAACAAAAGCTAAAAGATATTTATGTAGAAAGTAGTTACAAGCTATTTAATCTAAACTAACTTTAATGAGTTTTTTAAGATAGGAATGTCATTTTCTGCATACTAGGCGCAAAGAACAACTATTCTTTATAACTAGGACTTTTTTAGTCCAAATCTATTTTGAGGTATGAAATGAAGTTTAAGTCTCTTCTTCTATTACTAGGAGATACATCTTTGTTGTTAACATGATGTGTAAACGCTACAGTTCAAAGCAAACCAATGAACTTAAAGAAAATTGAACAGAACGTAGTAAAAAATGAGACAACCATGTCTGATTTAAGAGCTATGTTAGGTACACCGTTTGTGATTGGAACTGCAAAGGATGACAACCAAAAGGTTGTAGGCTTTGTTCTAACTACAAGTACATTTAATAACATGGGAGCATCAATTGCTAAAAAGATGCTGACTTTAGGTTTTGGTTCAACATATACTCCGATGTTAATGAAAGATGCTGTCTTTAAGCTAGATAATAGCAATAAAGTAACTGATTACAAATTTGTAGGTTATTCATATGTTTCAAGACACAGAGCTGGAATTTGGGACGAAGCTTTATGTGAGCTTACAGAGGAAGAGCTTTACTCAGAAGTGTCATACACAGTTGACGAGACCTACGAGAAATACTACGAGCACTTAGCTAAAGAGCAAGGTGTTTCTGTAGATGAAGTGCCAGAAAAAGACAAGAAAAAGACCTTCAAAGAATGCAGAAGTAACATCTACTGCCATGCATTTAATGGTGTAGAAAAAGCTTATGGCAAAATTGAAGTTACAGACGGTAATCCTTCAAGTGAACCAAACGATGGCTCAAAATCAATTCTAGTAGAGTAAAGTAAGCTCTAATGGATTTTTTAAGTGGTAGCAGTGGCTACCACTTTTTGTATATAGACTTAATTTAAAGCTGTAAGTACTTTTCAATAAAAGCAATTACCTCGTCCACACCTTCATTTTTCTTAAGATTAGTAAAGGTCCATGGTAAGGTAGGACGCATCTTTTTGGTATCGCGCTCCATAACCTCTAAACTTGCTCCCACGTATGGTGCAAGATCAGTCTTGTTGATCACAAAGAAACTGGATTTAGTAATACCTGGTCCGCCCTTTCTAGGGATCTTCTCGCCTTCTGAAACATCGATTACATAAATAGTGATGTCAGCTAATTCTGGTGAGAAAGTAGCAGATAAGTTATCACCACCGCTTTCAATAAAGATTAAATCAAGATCATTGAATCTATGATTTAACTCATCAATAGCAGCTAGGTTCATAGAAGCATCTTCTCTGATAGCTGTATGAGGGCAACCGCCGGTTTCAACACCAATGATTCTGTCAGCATTTAAGGCACCAGCCTCAGTTAAGATTCTCTGATCCTCTTTAGTGTAAATATCGTTGGTAACTACACCAATCTGCCATTTGTCACGCATGGCTTTACATAAAACTTCAATTAAAGCGGTTTTACCACAGCCTACAGGACCACCGACACCAACTCTTAAAGCATTTTTACTCATAATTAACTTCTAAATATTCTTGAATATTGTGTTTCGTGTTTAACACTTAATATGGAGAGATTTACTAAACCTGCTCCAATCTCATCATTTTGTACAGTAAGTGACTTTTTAATAAGTTCGTCTGACATTAAACTAGCTCTCTTAATGCATTTCCAGGCATCAGTCTGACCTAATGGCACCAGTTTTACAGCTGCAATACACTGAGATTCTATATAAGAGAACAGATAGCAGTTAAGCATCATCTCTAAAGACAGCTCTTCACTTTTAGCATATAAACAAAAAGCACTCAGATAGGAGCGACTGGCTTCATCTAAAAAATCTTTTTTCTCAGTTAATGAAAGAGAAGAGATAAGACGAACAAAGGCTTTGCCTTTGTCATCTTCTTCTTTTCTCAACTCTAAGGTATTACGCATGGCAATTGCCCTTTGTGTCCAAAAAGAAAACTCATCTACGCTGTTACTCTCATAGAGGTGTCTTAATACTGGTAACTCAAAATAGACAAGTGATCTTTTAAGATTGTGACAAAGCCATTTGTAAAAAGAATCACAGTTTGTAACTACTTTATTTTCAACAGCAGCCTCTAAAGCTTCTGAATAGGAGAAAGCTCCTATGGGAAGATTTGGAGAGACTAAAGAAAAAGCTGATGCAATCATGTTCTAACTTACAGCCTTAGCGCTAATAGCTTATTACTCATGATGATGTTCATGTTCATGCTCATGATCATGATGATGGTGTGAATAAGCTCCTGATACAGGCTCAAATTTAGCCTGTTCATGAACTAGAACACCACCTAACTTCACCACCATGTCATCTAGAACATGATCAGTTTGGTAACGTAAAAAGCCACTTTCATCAATCTGTAGCGGTACATGTCGATTACCTAAATGATAGGCAAGAGCTGTAAGTGCAATTGGAGTTGATGCTCTTACCGAACTTACATTTTCTAAAGCTGCTACCACTTTTAAATACTCAGAATCATCATTTGAAAGTAAGGTACCATCACGTAAAGTAGTACCTCGAGCAGTTAAAATACCTACCTCTTGACCATCTTTAGTGGTAGCAATAATTCTGCTTTTAATTCTGTCATCAATAGACAGCTCTACTGTAAGGATCTCATCATCTTTTAACTTTTTGTCTGTATCTAAAATAATCTTATTGAATGTTTTCATTTTATCTTGTCCACTCCTTAGAACAGGTAGTACCTCTGTGTTAGAGGTAGCTCTTTTGCTGGTTCACATGAAAGTAGCTTACCGTCAGCGTGTACCTGATAATTCTGAGGATCAACCTCAATCTTTGGTAAGTAGTCATTCAGTTTCATATCTTTCTTAGTAAGGTGTCTGCAGTTTTTAACCTCACCGATTAGACTGATTAGACCTAACTTTTCAGGGATCTGAGCCTCGATTGATGCTTTTGACATAAAGGTCATACGAGTTGTCTGCAATGCTTTACCAAACCCTCCGAACATTGGACGGTATCGCACTGGCTGTGGAGTTGGAATAGAAGCGTTAATATCGCCCATCAGCGCATATGAAATCATGCCACCTTTAATTACCATATCAGGCTTTACACCAAAGAAAGCTGGTTTCCACAGGACTAAGTCAGCTAATTTACCTACTTCAATTGAGCCTATCTCATGAGATACGCCATGAGCAATAGCAGGATTGATGGTGTACTTTGCAATGTAACGACGAATTCTAAAGTTGTCGTTGCGCTCATTGTCCTCTGGTAATGGACCACGCTGAACTTTCATCTTATGAGCTGTCTGCCAGCATCTGGTGATAACCTCACCTACGCGTCCCATAGCCTGTGAATCTGATGAGATCATAGAGAGCGCGCCCATATCATGTAAGATATCCTCAGCGGCGATTGTCTCACGTCTAATTCTTGATTCAGCAAAGGCAATATCCTCAGGAATAGAAGGGTCAAGATGGTGACACACCATGAGCATATCTAAATGCTCATCGATGGTATTTACAGTATATGGTCTTGTAGGGTTAGTTGAGCTTGGTAATACATTCTCATAACCACAGGCTTTTAAGATATCAGGAGCATGACCACCACCTGCGCCTTCTGTGTGGTAGGTATGAATGGTTCTGCCTTTAAAAGCACCGATGGTGCTTTCAACAAAGCCAGCTTCATTTAAAGTATCTGTATGAATAGCAACCTGCACATCATACTTGTCAGCAACAGACAAACAGTTATCAATAGTAGCAGGAGTAGATCCCCAGTCTTCATGAAGTTTTAAGCCCATGGCACCTGCCTTTACCTGTTCTTCAAGCACCTCTGGTAAAGAGGCGTTACCCTTACCTAAAATACCGATGTTTACAGGTAACTCTTCAGATGACTGTAGGAACTTTTCAATATTCCAGATACCAGGTGTACAGGTAGTAGCATTAGTGCCTGTAGCAGGTCCAGTACCACCGCCGATTAGCGTAGTAACACCTGATGAGATCGCTTCTTCTGCCTGCTGAGGGCAGATAAAGTGAACATGTGAGTCAATGCCACCTGCAGTTACAATCAGACCTTCACCTGAAATTACCTCAGTGCCGGCACCGATCTCAAAATCAACACCATTTTGCACATCACTGTTACCTGCTTTGCCAATAGCTGCAATACGACCGTACTTAATACCGATATCAGCTTTGTAAATACCAGTGTAATCAACAATAATGGCATTGGTGATAACAGTATCTACAGTGTCTTTATCGCACTTTTGACCTTGTCCCTGGCCATCACGGATAACCTTACCGCCACCGAATTTAACCTCATTGCCGTAGGTTGCATAATCCTTTTCAACTTCAAGGACTAATGAGGTATCAGCAAGTCTTACTCTGTCACCAACTGTAGGGCCAAACATATCAGCATAAGCTTTTTTAGAAATAGTACTCATCCTATACCTCTAATCTAATTTACCCATAATCTCTTGGCGGAATCCGAAGATTTTACGCTCACCTTGGTAAGGTACTAAGGTTACGGTTCTCTCAAGCCCCGGCTCAAATCTAATTGCAGTACCAGGTGCGACATCAAGGTGTTTACCTAAAGCTTTTTCTCTATCAAAGACTAAAGCAGGATTTACCTCATAAAAGTGATAGTGAGAGCCTACCTGAACCGGTCTGTCTCCTTCATTTTTCACAGTAATAGAGGTCTTTTCCAAACCTTTATTTAACTCGATTTCGCCATCATCAATAAAAAATTCACCAGGGATCATATAAAGCTCCTAAATGATTGGATTGTGCACAGTTACAAGTTTGGTACCATCAGGGAAAGTAGCTTCTACCTGAACTTCAGTTACCATCTCTGGTACACCTTCCATGACATCAGCTCTTGAGAGAATGGTTCTGCCATAATCCATAAGCTCAGCTACAGTCTTACCATCACGAGCACCTTCTAAAATGGCAGCTGAAATTAAAGCTACAGCTTCTGGGTAATTTAATTTCAAGCCTCGAGCTTTACGTCTTTCAGCAACTAATGATGCTGTAAAAATCAGTAATTTGTCCTGTTCGCGTGGAGTTAGATTCATATTTTTTCTCCTCTTGTAACTTGTATTTATAAAGCCTGTAAATATCTAGTCTGTAATTGACTAGTCCGTAATAAATAATTGCATTCCTTCTAGGTTGACCAGATCCTAGGAAGACATGGAGCAAGACCTATAGTCTCTTGGCGTGTTAATTTCCAAATCTCTACGATTGCTTTTTCAATAGCTTCATTTTTAGAGGAGAGAAAGCGCACCACGGTATAGTTATCAACTACACCTGCTGCAGCAAAAAAACGAATTTGTTTTTTAGAGTCTGTCTCTGATAGTGTGCTGTCAACTTTCAGAGGATCAGAGCTTTTATCGTAACTAAGACAGGTATCTAACAGCGCTCTTATCTTTTCTAAAGTGTCTTCACAAACTTTATTGGTAATGTAGGTACCGGTATAGACACAACCATAGTTACCAGATAACGCCTCAAGATCATCCTGACCATCGATAAAGCTTGTCTCGATGAGTTTTTCTTTGCCGTTTTCTATAATGGTGACAGTATTAAATAAGGAACTGTTCTCAAAAGGCCTTTCCTCATCTTTCATGCCACACTTAGAAACATCACGAAAAGCAAAGCGAGAATTGTCCTTTATATAAAAGGTTGTTTTTACTTTTGTATGAGTACCTTTATAAAAGATGTTTTGAGCTGGTAAATACTCTAAAGAAGCGTTCTCCTCTACATAAAAGTTCTGCTCAAACAGAGAACAGTTGTTCTCTCCTTTATAGAATTTGGTAGCACCAGGTGTAGTGATTAAAACCTGACTGTGCTCATTTGCTTTAGCTTCTACGCTTAAGTGATCGCAGGAGGCTACTCCCCCAGGAGGGTGCAACAGATATACATGACAGGCGACCTCAGAATAAAAAGGCTTTTGAACCACTAATGGTCCGTAATGCAGATTACGCACCATTAGGGTTTTGTCTTTATCCTTTTTAAACTCAAGCTTAATTGAAGCCTGCCAGATACCGAAGCTCATGATTAAACCGTCAAATACCTCTTGATGAGATCTTCTCCTAGGGAAGACATCTGACCATCGGCTACATGAGTACCTCTGTCAATGATATAGAAGCGATCACCCATTTTTCTGGCAAAAGGTAATTTCTGCTCAACTAAAAGTACGGTAAGACCGATTTCTTTATTCAGTCTGCGCATGATCTCAGCAATTTCTGAGACAATGTTTGGCTGAATACCTTCTGTAGGCTCATCAAAGATGATAAGTTTAGGATCGATAACTAAGGCTCTGCCAATAGCCAGCTGCTGTTGCTGACCACCTGATAAGTCTCCACCCTGACGATGTCTCATATCGTAGAGTACTGGAAACATGTCATAGATAGCCTTTGGCACGGCCTTAAGTCCATCCCGTCTTGCTCCAATACCGATTTTTAAATTCTCTTCTACGGTTAACAAAGGAAAGATCTGTCGCCCCTGAGGCACGTAGCCAATACCTAAAGAAGCTCTATCCTCAACTGAGAGTTTAGTAATATCCTCTCCGTCAAATTCAATGGTGCCAGACTCAATTCTATGCTGTCCCATGATGGTATCCATAAGAGTAGTTTTACCTACACCGTTTCTGCCCATCACACACAGACATTCACCCTTTTGAACTTCAAGTGAGATATCCCAAAGAGTATGGGACTGTCCGTAAAACTGATTTAAATTTGTAAGTTTCAGCATTATTCAGCTCCAAGATAAACTTCAATAACTTTAGGATCTGATTGCACCTGATCCATAGTGCCTTCTGATAAGACATGCCCCTGATGTAACACGGTTACTTTTCTTGCAATCTGACGGACAAAGTCCATATCATGCTCAACTACAATTACAGAGTGACTGCCAGAGAGTGAGACTAAAAGCTCACCTGTTTTTTCCATTTCCTGACGGGTCATACCGGTTACTGGTTCATCAACTAGCAACAGCTTTGGTTTTTGCATCAAAAGCATGGCAATTTCTAGCCATTGCTTTTGACCATGAGATAAAACTCTGCCAGGACGATTTCTTAAGTCTTTTAAGTTTGTAAGCTCCAAGACATGATCACGCATATCAGACTGCTCAGAGTTGATCTTGCCAAAAAGAGTGGTAAGTACAGTCTTAGGTGCTTTCATAGCAAGCTCTAAGTTCTCGTCTACACTTAAATTTTCAAAAACTGTAGGCTTTTGGAACTTTCTGCCAATACCAGCTTTAGCAATAGCAGGTTCATCCATTTCAAGTAAGTTACAGGTCTGACCAAACCAGGCAGTACCACTGTCAGGGCGGGTCTTACCGGTGATAATGTCCATCATGGTGGATTTACCGGCACCGTTAGGACCGATGATGCAGCGCAATTCACCTTCTTCAATGTAGAGATTTAAATCGTTAATGGCTTTAAAGCCATCAAAGCTCTTATTAACTCCTTCTACATAGAGGATCATGCCGTGGCTGTCCACAGGAGCCTCAGTGCGATGCTTGCGTAATGGCAATTTAGGAGACAGATATTTATTCTTAAAATTTACAATGCTCTCTTTGTACATTTTTAAGCCTCCTTTGCTACCTTAGTATCAGCTGATGTGATACCTGATGAACTTTGACTGTCCCCATCAGAGTTATCGTTTTTCTTTGACTTTTTTAACTTTAAAAACTCAGCTACACCGATAACACCTTTTGGTAAGAATAAAGTTACTAAAACAAAGAGCAGACCTAAGGCATATAACCATTCATCTGGGAAGACACCTGTAAAGACTGTCTTTGCATAGTTAACTAAGATGGCACCGATAATTGCTCCGTATAAAGAAGCTCTACCGCCTACAGCTACCCAGATCACAAGCTCAATTGAGTTAATTGGGCTAAACTCACCTGGGTTGATGATGCCTACCTGTGGTACGTATAAGGCGCCAGCAATACCTGCTAGAATTGCACCGAACACAAAGATAAAGAGTTTGAAGTATTCAACTCTGTAGCCTATAAAACGCACACGTGACTCTGAATCACGGATAGCCACAATTACTCTGCCAAGTCGTGATGACACAATAAAGCGACAGAGGATGTAACCTATGGTTAAAGCTAGAGCTGAACAGAAGAGTAATGAATCACGAGTCAGATCTGAACTTATGGTACAGCCTAAAATATCTTTAAAGTCTGTTAAACCATTGTTACCACCAAAGCCGGTTTCATTTCTAAAGAAAGCTAAAGACAGAGCAAAGGTTAATGACTGAGTGATGATTGATAAGTACACACCACCTACTCTTGATTTAAAGGCTAAAAAACCAAAGACAAAAGCTAAGATCCCTGGCACTGCCATAATTAAAAGTAGTGCTATAGGAAAATGACCTACACCATACCAGTACCATGGAAGCTCATGCCAGTTTAAAAACACCATGAAATCTGGAAGCTCTGCATTACCATACACGCCACGGGTACCGATTTGACGCATCAGATACATGCCCATGACATAGCCACCTAGTGCAAAAAAAGCTGCATGACCTAATGAGAGGATACCTAAATAACCCCAGATTAAATCTAAAGATACGGCAAGTAAGGCATAGCAAAGATACTTGCCAAATAAAGTGATGGTATTAGAGCCTACAAAGAGCGCGTCACCATCTTTAAAGAAGATGTTTCCAATTAGAAGCAGCAGTACAAAGAACCATACGGCGCCTATCACTGAAGCTCCCTTTCTGTCATTTTTTATAAGAGAAAACATTTTTATTCTCCGTTATTCTTTCTATTCACTAGTCTTCAACTGAACGACCATGTTGAGGGAAGAGACCTCTTGGACGTTTTTGAATGAACAGAATTACACCTACAAGGATGATGATCTTAGCTAGCATTGCGCCGTAAATAGGTTCAATAACCTTATTAGCAATACCTAAAGTCATACCGGCAACTAAAGTACCCCAGATGTTTCCGGCACCACCGAAGACTACAACTAAGAAAGAATCAACAATGTAGTTTTGTCCAAGATTTGGACCTACGTTGGTTAACTGAGATAAAGCAACACCAGCTAAACCTGCAATAGAAGAACCTAAACCAAAGGTTAGAGCGTTTACTCTGCCTGAGTGCACACCCATGTTTCTAGCCATGGCTCTGTTTTGAGACACAGCTCGAACCTGTACACCTAAAGTTGAGTGCTGCAGGAAGTACCTTAGAGAGAAGAACACAACCAAACAGAAGATAATGATGTAAAGACGGTTGTAGGTTAAGAATAAGAACTCGTTTACCTTTACAGAGCCTGACATAAAGTCAGGAATAACCACGTTCTTATTTAAGGCTGTAAAGATAGAACGCACAGCCTGCTGTAACAGTAAGCTAATACCAAAGGTTGCAAGCAGTGTTTCTAGTGGACGGCCATACAAGAAACGGATCACGCAACGCTCAATGGCAATACCTACTAATCCTGCCACGATAAAGGCAGCTGGAATTGATAAAATTAAAGCAATTCCAGGATATGAAGGTAATAACTGCTGAATTACGTATGTAGTATAGGCACCAATCATCATGAGCTCACCATGAGCCATGTTGATAACTCCCATTACACCAAAGGTTACGGTAAGACCTATGGCTGCTAGTACTAATACAGAACCTAAAGATAAACCAAAGTAGACAGTCTCAATACCTGAGTTAAATCTCTGGGAGCTCTTTAATGAGGTAACTCTCTTTTGAGCATAATAACGGTTTGAAGGATCTGGATCTGATGGAGCTATCTTTTCAAAACGATCAATTAGAACAGGAGATGAAAAATCCTCTAAAATTCTCATCGCACCATTACGTACTTTAGCATCCTTTGAATCAAGATCAGCTGCTGCAATTACATAATCTAAAGCTTCTGCTAGATCCTCATTAACACCTACGGACTTATCACGTAAAACTACAAAAGGCTCTGTTTTATCAATAGTTACTTTACCAATTAAGTTATAAGCTTCATCGACTCTGGCATCAGCTGACTGATTAGGATCAATAAGCTCTCTAATAGAGAGAATTAAAGCTAGATCTTCACGGATAGAGTTATTGATGGCAACTTTTTTTAGATATCGCTCTTTACCCTGATATCTTTCATTGGTCTTTACAGAAATAAAACTGCCATTCTTAGTTGAGGTATAAAGACCACCTTCTTTTTTATCAAAATACAAGGTGCCGGTATCTATGGCTTTTAAAACTAAAGTAGCTAAACTAGACTCTGTACCGCCTAAGGTCTTTACAGCCATAGATTTGTCTTCAAAAGAACTGCTTCTGGTACTTAAAACGTCATAAGCCTCGTCTTCAGACATAGCATATGCGTTTGATGATATTGATAACGAGAAGACACTGATTAGAAGGCAGAAAATACGTACTAAAAGGAAACTTTTCATTATGATTTACCGTATTGAATCGTTACCGGATTAAAAAATTTCCCTTAAAAGCAACTGCCAGCTTTCAAGGGAATAAAAGAACAATTACTTACTTAGAACTGCCACCGCATTTACCGGTTTTTACGTTGAAGTTACCGCAGGATAAAGGCTTTCTCCAATCTGCGATAAGATCTTTAGAGCCTGGCAGATAATCAGACCACTCATCAGCTACTACAGTAGTTGGAGTCTCATCTACAACCTGGAACTGACCATCTTCCTGAATCTCACCAATTAAAACAGGCTTGGTGATGTGGTGGTTAGGCATCATAGTTGCGTATGAACCTGAAAGGTTTGGTACGGTAACACCAATTAGTGCATCCTGAACTGCATTTGACTCTGTAGTACCAGCTTTTTCTACAGCCTTTACCCACATGTTAAAGCCGATGTAGGTAGCTTCCATAGGATCGTTGGTTACTCTCTTTTCGTCACCTGTGTACTTATGCCACTCTTCGATAAAATCATCGTTAGCGTCAGAATCAACAGACTCAAAGTAGTTCCATGCAGCTAAATGACCTACTAAAGGCTTAGTATCAATACCAGACAGCTCCTCTTCACCAACTGAGAAAGCTACAACAGGAATGTCTTTAGCTGAGATACCCTGATTTGATAACTCCTTGTAGAAAGGAACGTTAGCATCACCGTTGATGGTTGAAACTACAGCAGTCTTTTTGCCAGCTGCTCCAAATTTCTTAATGTCAGATACGATTGACTGCCAGTCAGAGTGACCGAATGGGGTATAGCTAATCATGATATCCTCATCCTTAAAGCCCTTTGACTTTAAGTATGCTTCTAGGATCTTATTAGCTGTACGAGGATAAACGTAGTCTGTACCTACTAAAGCCCAGCGCTTTACGCCCTGCTTTAACAGGTAATCCACAGCAGGAATTGCCTGCTGATTAGGTGCTGCACCTGTATAGAATACGTTCTTTGATGATTCCTCACCTTCGTACTGAACTGGGTAGAATAAGATACCGTTTAACTCTTCAACAACAGGTAGAACGGACTTTCTTGAAACTGAAGTCCAGCAACCAAAGATTGCACTTACCTTATCTTTTGAGATTAACTCACGAGCCTTCTCAGCAAATAGTGGCCAGTTTGAAGCAGGATCAACGACTACAGTTTCAATCTTTTTACCTAAAACACCACCCTTTTTATTCTGTTCATCAACTAACATCTGAACAGTGTCTTTCAAGGTTGTTTCAGAGATGGCCATAGTGCCTGACAGTGAGTGCAGAACACCAATCTTAATGGTGTCTTCAGCATAGGAAGAAACTGATGCACAAGCTAGAGATAGAGCAAGTGAAATCTTTGCTAATGACTTAAATTTCATAGAAATTCTCCTGTAAACGTTCGATGTGTACAGATTAGATTTCATGATTTTTTTCGTCAAACGAGGAAATTTTTAGAATTTTTACAGAATGTGTTTATTTCGAAAAAATTATTTCTTTTATTTCAAAATGTTACAAAAATCGTTTTTTCGAAATTTCATGAATTCTTAAAAAATGAAAAACTTTGGATCTTCATAGTAATGGTGCACAAGATTTGTCAAAAGTTTTATAAAAGTGCACTGTTTCCCAAAAATAATGCACTGCTTTTTTCAAAAATCGTTAGATTTTGGCTAAAAAGGAGAAAAAGTTCGTACGTAAAAGGAAATTCCAAAATCTCTTGTTTTATAACATGATTCGACTCAAACAGATATGAATATGACTAATAAACTGAGCACAAAGAATAAGCAAAATACAAAAAGCTGTGTATAAGAGTTTTGTTTTGGCACAATACACTATCCATTAAATGGCTTTTAGAAATAAAAAAACAAAATTAACCTAGGAAAAAATATGAACAATTTCTTAAAAGCTACTCTTGTAGCTTCATCCGTGATCTTTGGATCATGTGTGCTCACCGCTTGTACTCAAACCACTAATTCCATGTTTGGTGATGACAGATCACAGCTACTTTTAGTTTCTGAAGAAACTTTAAATGCTGAAGCTAAACAAGCTTATGATGAGGTTATCAATCAGGCTAAAGCTAACGGAACTTTAAATGCTGATGAGAACTTTTCAAAGCGTGTAGATATGATTTCAAAACGCTTAATTGACTATGCTCCAGAGTTAAGAGCAGAGAGCAAGAATTGGAATTGGGAAGTTAATACCATTAAAGATCCGACCGTAAATGCCTGGTGTATGCCTGGTGGCAAGATCTGCGTTTATACAGGTCTTAACGACACACTAAATCTTACAGATGATGAATTAGCATCAATCATCGGTCATGAGATCAGCCATGCTTTAAAAGAGCACTCAAGAGAAAAGAGAAGTCAGGCATCTTTACAGAGTGGACTTACCACTGTTGCTAAGATCTTAGGTGTAAAAAAGGCTGTTACTGATACAGCTAATCTTGCATACAACACTGCTTTTGCAATGCCATTTAGCCGTGATCAGGAATCAGAAGCAGACAAGTATGGTCTTGAGCTTATGTACAAAGCGGGCTTTGATCCTAACGCAAGTGTAACTGTAATGGAAAAATTAAGTAAGTTTGAAAAAGAAGAATCAGAAAAATCAGGTAACACTCAAAACGCTGCTGACAAATTACTCTCAAACATCACCAGCACTCATCCATCAAGTGAACAGCGCTTTTCAGATTTAAGAAAGCTCATTGAAGAGTATCACTTATCTCAAAAGAACATCGATACTAAGTAGAAAACGATTTAAGATAAGTTTTACAAACTCAAATTCTAGGCTGTAAGAAAGAGAGTACCCAAAAACAGTTAACTCTAAAGATTACAGCTTAACCTAAAGGCGGTTCATTGAACCGCCTTTATTTATCTTTAGCATAAAGACGTAAATTAAAAATCTAAGTTTTACCAATACAGCATAAAACACAATATTTTTCGTTTGTTTTTATTTTTCTTTATTGCTATAGTTACTGAAGATATTGGTAAACAAGGCAAAATCTCATGAGAGAAACAAAAGATCTAGAATTTAAAGGCTCTATCAGTAATACCTTTTTAAAAACTGTCAGCGCTTTTGCTAACTTTAATGGAGGCAAGATCTTATTTGGTATTGCTGATGATGGTACTGTAAAAGGCATCGATAATCCTCAAGAATGCTGTCTTGAGATCGAAAACAAGATAAACGATAGCTTTAAACCGATAGCTGAATACAGTCTTTCAATCGATGCTAAGACCAATGTCATCACCCTGTGTGTAAAAGAAGGTATAGACAAACCTTATCTTTATAAAGCAAAGTCCTATAAAAGGAATGACAGTGCCACTGTTGAACTTGATCCTCTTGAACTTAAAAGACTGATTATGGCAGGCATGAATTTAACCTTTGAAGAGTTACCTTCAGCAATACAGGAGCCTAAGTTTTCATACTTAGACGAAAAACTAAAAAATGAACTTGATTTGGGCTTAATCAATATAGATACCTTAAAGACTCTTGAGCTTTACCATAAAGATGAAGGCTACAACCAAGCTGCATTGTTACTCTCTGATAACAATACCTTTTGTGGTATTGATATAGCTAAATTTGGAGAAAGCATCAGTATTATCAAAGAGAGAAATACTATTGAGAAAGAAAGTATCTTAAAGCAATTTGATGATGCAATGGTTATGTTCAAAAGATACTATCAGTATGAAGAAATCAAAACAGCTTACAGAAAGACGGTTGAGATCCTACCAGAAAATGCCTTTAGAGAAGCTCTTGTAAATGCAATTATTCACAGAGCATGGGATGTCAAAGCCTGTATTAACGTTGCGATGTTTGAAGACAGAATTGAAATTACCTCACCTGGTGGTCTTCCTCAAGGACTTGATGAAAGTGAATACCTAAAAGGTGGAGTTTCAATTTTAAGAAACAGAATTCTAGGTTCCGTTTTTTACAGACTCCACCTAATCGAACACTTTGGCTCAGGCGTAAAAAGGATCATGGATGAATACATTGGAAATATGACAAAGCCACAGTTTTTCTGCTCAGAAAACGCAGTAAAGGTTATTCTTCCTGTATTAAAACAGGACAACTTACTAACACCAGATGAAAACAGTGTGTATACCTTAGTAAAGAAAGGTTATGCTTCAAGCACTGATATCACCAAGAATTGCCCATTTGGTAAAAACAAGGTGGTTAACATTCTAAAAATCCTAGTAACTCAAGGTTACATCAGACAAACAGGTAATGGCAGAGGAACTCGATACAGTCTTTAATATTTGCCTTAAATTTCTTTATTTTGTCGAACTACTCACGCTAATGCGGTAAAATTGTGACACAGATGTCAGAAAACATAACGACACCAAAATAGGTATTACCGTGAGTTTGTTTTATCCTCTTACATTAGCAATTTCTTTAAAATATGGCTTTAGAAGCAAGGCTCATAAATTTGCTTCATTTGTAGCCATTCTCTCTATCATTGGCATTGCCATAGGCGTTGCAGCTTTAATTGTTGATACCTCAATTATGCAGGGACTGCAAAACAGACTGAAAAAGGCTGTTTTAAAAGATACCCCTCATATCGTAGTTAACATTGATAACAATGCTAATACTGACACTATAGGCAGTATTGAAAACAAACTTTTAAATCTAAATCATGTGGTTGCTGTAGCTCCTTTTGTTCAGGGTCAGACCCTACTGCAAGGAAGCAGATCACTTGCACTTATCAATCTTGAAGGAATTGATACTGACAAGATAAAACTAAAGGACGGCTACCCTTTTGAGAATTTAGGATTAGTTAATATTCCTGAAAAAGGTAGCTTCTCTTTAAACGCAGAAGCAGCTCTTTACCTTAAGAACAATTTACATTTAAATTCTAAAGTAAGACTTATAAGCACCATCAATGCTCGCTATACACCAATGGGTCTTACCCCTACTCAAAGAATTTTCTTATTAAATCAGTATTACCCTTCAACTAATTCAACCTCTTTAGATACTGCTGTAGGTAATTATGATGACGTAAGACGTCTGTTTAGAATGACAGATAGAACCGCTTCGTTAAGAGTCTGGTTAGATGATCCATTCTCTCTTGATGAGGTAAGGAAAAATCTTGATGAAGATGGCTTTAACTATTCAGACTGGACCAAAGTTCAAGGCGAGTTTTTCAAAGCTGTAGCTATGGAAAAGCTGACCATGGGCATTATGCTGTGCTTAATCATTGTAGTAGCAGCCTTTAATATTCTTTCAGCACTCACCATGATGGTAAGTGCAAGACTTACTGAAATCTCTATTCTAAAAACCCTAGGTCTTACTAATAAAAAGATCTTATCTATCTTTATGATGATGGGTATATTTGCAGGTGTTATAGGAACTCTAATAGGTATTATCTTAGGTATTCCTCTTACCTATTACATTTCATCTGCAATGAGCAATCAAGGAAGCTTTGGAAATCTTCCTGTATCTGTAGAACCATTTAATCTGTGTCTGATTGGATTTGGCTCAATTCTCATGAGCTTTATCTTTACTCTGTACCCAGCTTACAGAGCATCAGCTACCGATCCTGTTGAAAACCTGTGCCGAGGCTAAAATGAGTGAAGTTATTCTTGAAGCAAAAAATATCACACGTTCTTACTTTGAAGGGAAAATACGCACAGATGTTTTAAAAGGTGTAAACCTTGCCATAAGACAGGATGAGCTTACCGCTATTATTGGTAAATCAGGCTCAGGTAAGAGTACCTTATTGCACATTCTGGGCACACTAGATACACCTACAAGTGGTGAAATTCTCTTTAAAGGTAATGATCTGTGCAGATTGTCTGGCAACAAAAAAGCTCAATTTCGTAATCAGAACTTAGGCTTTGTCTATCAGTTCCATCACCTGTTAGGTGACTTTACTGCTTTAGAAAACGTCATGATGCCACTACTGATTGGCAATATGGATATAAAAAAAGCGAAAGCTACTGCCAGCGAGTATTTAGAAAAAGTAGGCTTGAGCCACAGAATAGGTTACAGACCATCAGAGATGTCTGGCGGTGAAAGACAAAGAGTTGCCATTGCAAGAGCTCTAGCAGGTCACCCTGATATTGTTTTAGCAGATGAGCCAACCGGTAACCTTGATGCAAAGAATGCCCAAGCCGTGTTCTCTCTTTTCACAGAGCTTGCTAAAAACGAGCACCTAGCGGTGGTTATGGTAACCCATGACAATTCTCTGGCTAAAATGTGCGACAAAATCTATACCATGAAGGACGGTGTTATAGATGAAAACTAGTCTTTCATTTAAGCTTGCCTTTCGCTTTCTAAACTCAAAGCGTTATGGAGCTTTAGCAAAATTCATCTCCATGGCATCTACTACAGGTATCGGTGTGGGTGTCTGCGCTCTTATCATCGGTCTATCTGCCATGAATGGCTTTGAGTATGAGCTAAATAACAGAGTGCTCTCTTTAATCCCCGGAGCTGAGGTATCCTCATACGATAAGACAGGTTTTTATAATTTGGAAGGCGAAGTCAAAGCTCTTGAAAAAGCACCTAATATAAAAGCTGTATCCCCTGCTGTTAGCTTAAACGGAGCCTTTAGCTTCGGTGCTAACTTTGCTCCTGCCATGGTTATCGGTATTGATCCTGTAAATGAGAAAAAGGTTATCTCACTTGAAAGATTTATGGATTGCAAAACCGATATTCTCAACCATGCTGAAGCTGAACCTTTAGTTATCATCGGTCATGGTATTGCCAAGAAACTTAATATTAAAAAAGGTGATGAGCTAAATCTAAGCGCAATTGATACTAAGACTAACAGTGATGGTTTAGGCTCAATGGTGGTTAAAACTTTTAAAGTAGCAGGTTTCTTTAAGACCGGTGGTCAGATCGATAACAACTTTGCCTTTATCAATATCAAAGAAGCTGTAGCTTTAAGTGCACTGCGTGCTCCTAATACTATTCATGTAAAAGTAAGCAATATGTTAGAGGCAAGAGAGATCATTAACACTGCACTTGCAACACTACCAGAGCCTTGTGACGGGACTACCTGGATTGATTCTCAGGGAAAACTCTACTCTGATATCAATATGATAAGACAGATCATGTATCTTGCGATGATCTTAGTTATCAGTGTAGCTTGCTTTAATATCGTCTCTAATCTTGTGATGGCTGTTAGCGAAAAGAGACATGAAATTGCTATATTAATGACTATGGGTGCGAAAAAAGCGCTTATTATCAAGTCATTTACCCTGATGGGTGTACTTTCAGCTATAAAAGGTTGTATCTACGGTGGTGTAGCAGGTTCACTACTCTCTTTGTGTATTCCTTACGTAACTTCTCACTTTAAAGACTGGTTTGGCATTGAACTTTTAAATGAAGATATCTACTTTATCAATTTTGTACCTTCAAGTTTGATGATATCTGATGTGTTAATAGTGGTCGGTTGTGCCGTAGTGATGAGTTTTATTGCCTCAATTTATCCTGCTATTAAAGCCTCTAAGATCGATCCTGCGCAGGAGCTTAACTTATAAATCAAGTTTTCAAACACAAAATCAGAAAACAAGGTAATAAAACAATTCAAGTAAACTCACGTATGGGCTTTGAATTTCTTTGTCCATACACTTTTTCTAGCCTTTAGTGAATTCTATTTAATAATACGGATACTAGAAAGAGTTTTAATTTGAATAACAACACTAAAAAATTGAAATTAAAGCATCAGTTGTCGCTGATAGAACACAAATATATCTTTTAGGCTATAATCTAATAAGATAAATGGAGATGAATACATATGAAAGATATCAGTTCAACTGGCTCATTTATAGATTTTACATTAGAGAACTATATCTATGTTGATAAAACAGAATATATACCTCAGCTTGTCAAATTAAAGCGAGTTTTTATCTCCCGTCCACGTCGTTTTGGAAAATCTTTAACTTTAGATACCATAGCAACTTTATTTGAATCAGGTGTAGAGCCTTACTTTAAAGGTACTTGGATTTATGACAAGTGGACTGAACCTACCTATCCTGTATTAAGACTGAATTTTTTAGATTTAGATAAATACTCGCTTGATCTTTTTAAGCAAAAGCTAAATTCAATTATCACAGCATTCGCTCAAGACATCAATCTTAAAGGCTACAAAGAGAAAGTCGAACCTGAAGACACAATCTACTTCCTGTTAGATGAGTTAAGAAAAGAAAAACGTCAAATCGTAATTTTAATTGATGAGTATGACTGTCAGATGACAGCAAACATCAATAATGAAACTCTATATAAGCAATTTCAGGAAAAAATCAAAAGCTTTTATGCCACCATTAAAAACAAGTGGCCAATTAAATTCTTAGGAATAACAGGTGTCACGAGATTAAAAGATGTAGAAATCTTTTCTATTGGCTCTGATATCAGAGATATTACCAATGCAAGTGCCTATTCTCAAATGATAGGCTTTACTCGAGACGAGATAAAAAAGTACTATATTGATTATTTAAAACTGGCCTCATCCTATGAGAATAACTGCAGTGTAGATAATGTAACCGACGAGCAGATTGAGTCTTTGTTAGATAGACTTGCCAAGAACTATGATGGCTACTGCTTTGATGAATTCTATAAAAAGAAAGTCTTTAGTACTTGGTCTGTAAATAGTTTCTTTCAAAGCATTATTGAAAATAAATTTGTAGATTTTGGAGACTACTGGTACGACAACGGTGGCCTACCATCTATCCTGGTTAACTATTTAAAGACCCATAAGTTAAATTCATTGGATTATGTAGAGAAAGATAAAACTATCACTATTAGAGTAAATGATTTTAAGAACCCAACGTCTTTAACCTCGATCAACCAGAATGTCTTAATGTGTCAGACTGGCTATTTAACATTACGCTCACCAGTATACTCAAAAGGTTTTATGACCTTAGGAATACCAAACAGTGAAGTTTACAATGCACTGTTATCCTTAATGGCTCTAAATATCTTTGATGATACAAAGCTTGAGAATGTTAATGAACAAATCCTTTCACAAAGTAAAGATGTTGGTGAAATCATAGAACTTTTCAATACTGTTCTAAATACAGTTTCATATGATAATTATCCAATCAGTTCTGAAGCTGTGGTTCAGCAATTACTCTATATGTACTTAAAAGGTATTTGTAACTCTGTCAGTGCAGAACTGCACTCATCAAAAGGTAGAGCTGATCTTGTAATAGAGTCTGATAACAGAAGGATAGTCTTTGAATTTAAGTATGCAAAGAATGAGATAGAAGCTAAGGTAAAGCTTAGTGAAGCCATTGAGCAGATTAAAACACGTGACTATGGCAATATTGTGCCTAAGAAAGCAGAGCTTTTAAGAATTGCAGCTGTGTTCAATGCTGATCCTAAGGTAAGAGCTTTTACTGAGTATCACGAAGTTTAAAGTTCTTTTAATTATTAACAGCTGCATCTCTTAACAAGATGCAGTTTGACAGAGCGCTTCTTTGTTCAAACTGCATTTTTAATGAAAACAATTATTAGTGACTATTACTTGTCATTATTAGGTCTAAATACCTTTACATTATGATAGCCCTTTTCTTTTAACTGCTTTGCCTGCATGGTACTCATCACGCCCTGATCACAGTAAAGAGCATAGGTCTTTAATTGATCCAACTTGTTAAAGTCTGAGGCTGTTTTATAGAAAGGCATTAAGATAACTTCATTCTCAAAACCTGTTAACGGCTTCTTTTCAACATCATCAGGAGCTCTTACATCTAAGATCACATCTGATTTAGCTAGCTCTGATACAACCTCGATCTCTGTTTTAAGCTTGGTAGTATCAGTTGGGATATCAGCAATATCAACAACCTTCATGCTCTCAAAAGCTTTTTGTACAAGATCAGGATCCATCTTAGCCTCTTCTTCTTCAACAAAAGAAGCACTAGGACATACATTTGGATGATCTGAAATTACGCCACAGTACTCTGGCATGGATTCGGCAAAACCAATGGTACCTATCTTACGTGACATATCGATGATATCCTGCTTGTCGGCTGTTACTAATGGTCTTAATAGCAATACATCACAAACATTATCAATATGCGTTAAGTTGCGTAAAGTCTGGCTTGATACCTGACCTAAAGACTCGCCTGTAACTAAAGCTTCAGCATCAAAGTGTTTTGCAATCAATGAGCCTACTCTCATCATCATACGCTTTAGGATCACACCTCTAACACCATGATGAGTTCTCTCTAAGATCTGTCCTACAATTGGCTCAAATGGAATAGTTACGAACTTAACGCGATGTGAAGATGCATAGCGATCCCAAATAAAGTAACTCTCCTGCTTTACTCCAATCTCATGAGCAGTACCGCCCATGTTAAAGAACAGGTAATTTACCCTGCAACCACGATGTAATACATCATAAGTTGAAACGCCACTATCAAAGCCTCCTGAGATTAAAGAGAAGACATCACCCTGAGAACCTACAGGATAGCCACCAATGCCTAGGTGCTTGTCACCTGACAAGTAAGCTACCTGATTTTCAATTTCAAGGTGGATTAAAACTTCAGGATCATCTAGGCATACACCTTTGTTAGGAAATGAGGCTTTGAATTTACCGCCGATGATCCTCTCTGCCTGCTGAGAGTTAAACTCATGATTGCCCTTTCTCTTTACTCTTACTGCAAAGGTCTTATTCTCAATTGAAGGACCTACAACGTCTTTAATTGAATCAAACAGAGAATCTAGTGTAGTAAATGGGTATTCATTTACTTCCATGAAAGAGTGAATGCCAGGAATTCTTGATAACTCATTGATGGCATCTTCTTTTGATACAGGCTTTTCCTCAGTTCCAAAGATAGCTACAACCTTATCCCACTGAGCATAGGCATTAACAGCGATGTTGTGGTGTTTGCAAACATTAACAATGTTCTGCCTAACTAATCTAATAAGACGGTTGCGAACTGGTTTACTCTTAATTGAGATTTCTGGGAAAAGTCTAATAATAAATTTCATGGTGTGCTCCGAAAACAACAAAGGCTCCTGCACAAAGGAGCCTTATCTTTAACAAAATTTAATTACTCGTGAGAGTGTTTGTGACAGCAGTGATGTTCACCTTGCTCATGCTCATCATCATGGTGATGACCGTGACAGCAATGGTGCTCATGATCGTCGTCATGGTGATGGCCATGACAGCAGTGACGCTCATGATCGTGCTCATCCTCATCATGGTGATGGTGACAGCAACAGTGCTCGTGATCATGATCTTCAGATGGACAGTGACCACCTACGTGAGCGTGACCGTGCTTAATCTCATCAGGAGTTGCTTCACGTACATCTTCAACTACGATTAAGAAGTTTAAGATCTTACCTGCTAATGGATGGTTACCATCAACAACTACAGTCTTGTCATTGATTTCTTTAATTACAACAGCCATAGGACCGTGTTCTGAATCTGCTTCAAAAACATTACCTACAGCAATCTCGAAATCACCAAACATGGCTCTATCAATTGTCTGCACCAGGTTCTTATCGTACTCACCATAAGAATCCTTTGGCTCTAACTGAATTGCAAACTCGTCACCTTTCTTGTGACCTTCAAGAGCTTTCTCTAAACCTTTGATTAAAAAGCCGTGACCGATAAGAGCTGTTACAGGCTCATCTGGCTGAGTTCTGCCAACTACCTGACCATTTGTTTCAGTTACGGTATAGCTTAATGTAGCAACGGTATCTTTTGTAATATTCATATTTCTTATTCCTCTAAAAACTGGTTTAGATTTTAGCAGAAAAATCGTAATTTATCTTTGTGAGATATTTCTGACAATTGGGGTAAATCCTGATGGAGCTAACTGACCATCATTAGAATCGGTATCTCTTGAAATGGTAAACTGCTTTAAAGTCTTATCTATTACTTCAGTGCAGCTAGGATCAAGCTCACCTTTAGCATTTAGAGCTTTGACACTGCCATCACTGTCTGTTTCAAAGACCTTACAGGTATCTGAATTATTCTCTGTGGCGTTAAATCTTAAAGTAAAGCCATCAGTTGCAGTGTCAAAAACCATAGTAAAGTATGGTTTTGCCTGCTCACTTAAGCTTACAGTGCAGTTGTCATAACCTTTATCTAAAGCACCACATGTCTGCATATATCTTGTAGCCTGATAGACTTCTTTTAAGACGATGGTTCTAATTTCATCTGCAGATAAAGAATCGTCAGCTTCAACACCTGAATCCTGATTCTCAACTTGAGCTGTAACGTCTTCGGACACATCATCTTTATTCTTGCTGTCTGATGAACTGTCCATCACACAACCACCGATAAGGCAACCTAAAGCTACTATAAGACAGGTAACTCTAAAGTAACTTAATGATCCATCAGTATTAAAAATAGGATTAAACATTTTTAAGCTTATTAAGCCTCTGTTTTCTTATCTATTCATTCGTACTAGACTTAGTGGATTTTCCATGGTTCTAGTAGTTATGATGTTATTTGTTCTTATTGAAATAGGGAGTTGCATACATAGATTTAACTCTGTCACGTAAGCTCTCTGGATAAGAATTTAATCTATCTAAAAACTTCTGCTTGTCTTCAGTTGATACATTCTCATCATGACCTGCGCTAATTAAAGCTGTAGGATATAACTCGTAGTTCTTCCAAACAAAGTTATCAATGATTGCTGATAACTCTTCAGCAGTTTCAAAGCCACCTTTAATTGGCTCACCTGCAACTAACTTCACATGACCTTTATAACCACGAATACCTCTGGTGATTGTATCAATGTCCTCAAACTCATCTTTATGATACTCACCATTCTTTTCTTTTTCATAAAGCTCCTTAGCTTTAGCTAAATCATTAGGATCGTACTCATAGGTAATTGATACAGGTACAATGTTAAGTGAACTCATATACTCTGAGAATGACTGTTTTTTCTGACGACCATACAAAGAGATCATCTTTAATACAGCATCTTCAGTCTTATCATTACCGTCTTTTGCTCTACCCTCTCTTTGGGCAATCCAGATTGATTTATTCTCTTCAATTGAAAGACCAATGTAGTTTGATAAATGGGTTAAAGCCTTTAACTTTTCACGAGGAGCTTCAATTGATCTTTTAACAATGAAACTTCTGTTTAATCTCATTAAAGAGGTAGCAGCTGGTATTCTTAAAAGATTATCACCGATAGCAATTCTTACAGTATCGCAACCGGTCTTATATAAAGCGTAATCAATAAAAGCAGGATCTAAAGAGATATCTCTATGATTTGAAATAAAGAGATAACCTTTACCTTTTTCTAGATTTTCAAAGCCAACTAATTCAAGACCGTCAGTTGTGGTCTCAACCATCTTTTTGACAAAGTTAGCTACGATAACTTGGAAATCTTTAATAGTCTTGATTTGAGCAATCTTTTTCTTTAAAAAGATCTTCACAAAAGGCTTTAGGATAAAGCCTAATTTTTTATAGATAACAGGATAGCGAAATTTTAAGATACTGCTAATAACCATTTCATCAGAAATGATCTTATTTAATTCTGACTCAACCTCATCATCTCGACATGGTCTGATGTCATCAAAAATCTCGTCGTAAGAAGTTATTTTTTTTTCTTCTGTATTTATAGCCATAAGATGTATTTTGCCTATTGCTTAATATAATTGTCCGCTATTTTATCAAAGAATTGCCTTGTTTTTTTAAATCATGTCTAGTTTAGAGCCAAGATTGAAAGTTAGGACATGTTTTTTTCACAAAAATCGTCTTGTTTCAGAATTTATGTCTCAAAAGGAAATTACTTCATTGATCAAAAAAAATTACTCTCGTAAAAGTGCACAAAGTGCAGAAAATAAACAAAGGTGTCAAATTACATAATGTATAATCATTATCAATGACGATAAAGGATTTACAAATATGAGCAACAAACACTTCTTAGCCTTACCAGTAACCGGTGATACTTTCGCTGAGA